>OHKU01000342.1_pt1 | contig 26697 bp, 38 predicted proteins | sample 1568911 | NCBI WGS metagenome assembly OHKU01 (sample SAMEA3879574, study PRJEB24766) | human gut metagenome | biome: human-associated habitat; feature: feces | place: USA | collected 1985/1987
CATGGGCTGCCGCATGGGATGCCGCAGGGGACGCCGCGTGGGACGCCGCGTGGGATGCCGCGCGGACTGCCGCACGGGATGCAGAGTGGGATGCTGCACTATTGGCCATATGCCTGCTTACGCACAAGCACATCGACCCCAAGCATCTGGCGTACGCCCTTATGCGCTGGGCGATCTGGCAGGCGGGATATGGCGTGGCGGCCGAGGTTGACGGCACGCACTACTGCTACAGACGGCCGTGAGGAGGGATTGACATGAGACTTGACAACATGCGTATCAGCGAGCTACAGGCAGAGATAGCCAGGCAAGCGCAAAGGATAAGCCACGCCGATGCTCAACTCGCCCGAATTAATAGCCAAAGAGATTACTCGGATGAGATCGCTAAGTATTGGCATATGGGCAAGGTCGGGTATCGCAAAGACACCAAACGCCAAGATCGGACGCTCGACAAGGCGATCGATGCGGGCATCCAAGCCTGTAATCAATATGAGATCAGGAGCGACGCCAAGTCGATAATCGAGGGATGCCAAGACGCTATCGCATACATCACGGCACACGCGCCCAGTGACGGAGTTGAGGGTTACACTCTCAAGATGGCGAGAGATTCCACGCGGCAGACAGCGCTTGGCAATGCGCCAGCACTGACATGGACCAAGGTGATCGGACATTACGGCCCTGCATACCGCAGCGGTAACTACGAGGTAGAGCGGTGCGACGCTGCATTTGTGGCGGTCCGCGATCTTGCCAGCGGCAATCTAATAACGCATTGCAAGACGGTGAGAGAAGCTAAAGCCATAGCTGCGCTGTTGGCGCACAGGGAGGACTAACATGAGACTACCAACACACGTGCAAGAGTACATAGACAGCATCGGGACGGTCGATTACTTCAGCAGGCGCGGCCCTCTGCCGGAGGGCTGTAAGCTATATGAGATGCGGGTTTCCGCGTGGGCTGCCGCGCGGGAGGCCGCGTGGGCTGCCGCACAGGCCGGCGCGTGGGATGCCGCAGGGGTTGCTGCACGGGCTGCCGCGTGGAATGCCGCATGGGCTGCCGCGCGGGATGCAGAGTGGGATGCCGCACGGGATGCCGCAAAGGATGCCGCACGGACTGCCGTACGGGCTGCCGCAGGGGCTGCCACACGGGCTGCCGCACGGGCTGCCGCACGGGCTGCCGCAGGGGATGCCACGATGTTAGCCTTATGCCTGCTGATGCGAGATCATATTGCGCCTGAGCATCTGGCGTACGCCCTTATGCGCTGGGCGATCTGGCAGGCAGGATATGGTGTGGCGGCCGAGGTCGATGGGACGCACTACTGCTACAGACGGCCGTAACATATCCCCACAGTACATGACCCGACGCTGTGCCGGACGGGTAGCACCGTCCAGCTACATCATGAGTTGTCCTCCTCCAGTCTGGACGCCCTGACAGGGCAGGGCGTCCGGCAGAGCGTCGGGGGTGTGTAATCTATTAAAAGACACGAATAGGAGACAGCAATGAATCAAACTGTACTGCTTGGATTTATTAAGTGCCCATACTGTGCCCATGAATTTGACTGGGGCGGGTATTGGCGTCGGGGTAAATTTATTGATTGCCCTGAATGTGGCAAGGAAATGTATGTGTGGCAGAATATTGAATACGTGGCATGTACAAAGGACTTTAATGCCGACGAATATTATGCTATGGAAACATCTGATGGACGGCTAAGTATCAACGAGTTACAGAATATGCCCCTACATGAATGGGTGTGGATCGAAGTACTGGCACCGTTTGAATCCAAAGATAAAATATCAGCTTATTACCGTAAACAAGTAGACTATTCACGTGGAATGGCGTTCTGCTGTGGGTACCCTGGACTTAGTTTCAGTTTCGACTATAACGAATATGGCAAGTCATGGGTTGCTTACAGTGCTATGGACTGACAAAAGGAGGCGGAGATAAGGGGATGAATCAACCTGTTGTCGATGTTTGCTGCGGAAGTCGTATGTTTTGGTTTGATAAGCAAAACCCAAATGTAGTATTTTGCGACAACCGCGAAATCCCACTCCATGAATACTACCCTCATAGATATATCGAAATAAAGCCAGATATAGTTTGCGATTTTACACATCTGCCATTTGGCGATAACTCGTTCAAACTTGTGGTATTCGATCCGCCTCATTTAAGACGGGCAGGGCCTAAATCATGGATAGCCCTGAAATATGGTTGCTTGGACGAAAGCTGGCCACAAATGATTCACGATGGATTTCGAGAATGTATGAGGATTTTGGATGACTTTGGAACTTTGATTTTTAAATGGTCAGAGGTTCAAATTCCGCTGAAAGAGGTGTTGAAATCAATCGGCGTTGCGCCGTTATTCGGGCATCGGAGCGGGAAAAACAATAACACTCACTGGTTATGTTTTATGAAATTTCCTAAAGGAGGCAGCCAATGTCAAAGGTAGACTATAACAACATGCGGGTGCAGGTGTATTACCTCGACGGGGGCGTATATCGCAAAGCGTATATACAGGAGGTAACCCTACGTGAGCTGAATGCGCTCAACAGGCGCAAGCGCCATATCGGCTTTATGTTGGCGGCTGACGATCCATACGGTAGGCGGTTGCCAAATACGGTCCGGCCCGAAAAAGTCAAACAGCAACATATCTATCTACCTAAATAGGAGGGAAAATTATGTGCAGTGAATGTCTACATACTCCATGCCTCACAGGCTGCCCGAACGCGCCGGAACCTGAACCGATATATATATGTACCGAGTGCGGAGGGGGGATATTGGAGGGCGATATGTACCTAAGGGTAGGGGCGGATATACTGTGTCAGTCATGTATAGATGATTTGGTGAAAGAGGCTTAATATGAAACTGGACAGTGCAATAATACGAATACCAACAGGCCCGTTAAGTCTTGAAGAATGGCGGGAATACCGCAAGCAGGGAATTGGCGGCTCCGACGCGGCGGCCATAGTGGGACTTAACAGGTACTCGTCGCTTTATACGGTTTGGGCGGATAAAACGGGCAGACTTCCTCAGACGGAAGAAAACGAAGCAATGAGGCTTGGGCGATACCTTGAACCCTATATAGCCGACCGTTTTGAAGAGGAAACAGGTAAAAAAGTACGAAGAAACAACGCTATACTCAAAAACCCTGCATATCCTTATGCCCTTGCTAATATAGACCGTGAAATTATCGGCGAGAACGCAGGGCTTGAATGTAAAAGCACAAGCGAATTGAATCTAAAAAGATTTCGCGGCGGCGAGTATCCGGGAAACTACTATGTACAGTGCGTGCATTATATGGCCGTTACGGGGACTGACAGATGGTACTTAGCGGTACTGATTGGCAACAAAGTTTTCAAGTGGTTTGTGGTTGAGCGGGATGAGGATGAGATAGCGGCGCTCATGTCGGCCGAAAAAGCTTTTTGGGACGAATACGTAGAGAAAGACATAGCCCCTCCTGTAGATGGGACACAGGCTACAGAATACGCGCTTAAGGCTATATATACGGAGAGTATATGCAACGAAGACGCGCCTGTAGACTTGTTTGGATATGATAACGACATAAAAGACTATCTGCATTATAGGGGCCTTGCTAAAGAGTATGAAGCAATGGCTGATCTGAGGGCGCAAAGGCTTAAGGCAGAGCTTGGGAGATATGAGACAGGCATATGCGATCAATATAAGATAACATGGAAAAGTCAAGTATCAAGGCGATTTGATTGGGCGCGCTATCAACAGGATAATCCTGATAAGGATATATCCCAATACTTTAATGAAACAAAAAGCAGACGATTCATGGTAAAGGAGGCGTAATAATGGAAACAAACGGATCTATACAACGGGCGGTTCGGGCGAAATCGGCAGAGGTGGGGGCAGGAAGAGCGCCCCAAACAATGCAGGACTGCATAAAGAAAATGGAAGGCGAGATTAAAAAAGCCCTGCCAAGCGTAATAACGCCTGAAAGATTCACGCGTATTACTCTTTCGGCATTGTCTACCAATCCGCAACTTGCACAGACAACACCGAAAAGTTTTTTGGGTGCTATGATGACAGCGGCCCAGTTGGGCCTTGAGCCTAATACGCCGTTGGGCCAGGCGTATTTAATCCCATATAAAAACAAAGGGGTTCTCGAATGTCAGTTTCAGCTTGGCTATAAGGGACTTATTGATTTGGCCTATAGATCGGGACAGATAAGCGTAATACAAGCTCATACAGTACGATCAAACGATGATTTTGAATACGAATTAGGGCTTGAACCGAAATTAAGGCATGTCCCAGCCAAAACAGACAGAGGCGAACCAGTTTACTTCTACGCCATCTTCAAGACTAAGGACGGCGGCTATGGATTTCAGGTCATGAGTGTAGAAGACGTAAGAAAACACGCAAGAAGATATTCAAAGTCGTCTGACAGCTCGTTTTCACCATGGCAAACCAATTTTGAGGAAATGGCCAAGAAGACGGTGTTGAAAAAGTGCCTGAAGTATGCACCGCTCAAATCCGACTTTGTAAAGGCTATTACAATGGACGGCACAATTAAAAACGAACTGTCGGATGATATGTTCAGCGTCCCATCGACTTACATAGAGGTTGACGGCGAGGTGCTGGAAATAGACGCCGAAACGGGGGAAGTCGCGTCCTCAGACGCTTAAAATAAACCAATTAAAGGGTCATGGGGCGCGTAATGCGCCCCGAAAGCGGATTTTGGTTAGCAAGGGGAAAAAGAATGGACATATTAGACAATAAAAAAAGCTTCCTCATGTATCTTGACTACAAGGAGCACCTAAAGCTATTAGAGCCGGAAGAAATCGGACAGCTTATGATGGCTCTGTTTGAGTACGCGGAAACAGGTGTAGAGCCGAAGTTCTCAAGCAGTGGATGCCGTATAGCATTTTCCTTCATCCGCGCACAAATGGATAGGGACGCCGCTAAATATGCTAAGAGATGCGCCAAGAACAAGAAAAATATTGAGGATCGCTGGGGTAAAAACAAAAATAAAGAAACCGCCCAAGAAGATATCAGTCAATACGAAACTATACCAAGCGATACGAACGTATACCAACCCGTACCAAGCGATACCAAAAATACCGATACAGATAATGATAATGATACAGATAATGATAATGATACAGATAATGATACTACCCCCTATAATCCCCCAAAGGGGAAGGCAGCGTCAGAAGCCGTCCCTTACGCAAAAATAATCGGCCTTTATAATTCAACGTGTATAAGCTATCCCAAGGTCAAGTTCGTTGAAAGCACGCGTAAAAAAGCGATAAGAGCCAGATTCAAGGCTTTTGGAGGCATGCCAGCCTTTGAAAGGCTGTTTGCCAAAGCCGAGGCAAGCAGCTTCCTCAAAGGTAATAACAAAAATAATTGGAGTGCTGATTTTGATTGGCTCATTAAAGCTGCAAATATGAGTAAGGTGCTGGAAGGCAAATACGATGATGACAAAGGAGTGACCCCAAATGGCAGAGATCCAACCGATCCCGTTTCCCCTTACGGACAACTTGGCGTTTATCTATGACAAGTTGCCTAAAATACCCCAAATGACGCCTGAGGAACGATTGCAGTATGACATAGACAGATACAACGCTTCTGTTGGCAAGTTAACGGGATATAATTGCCCAAAATGCAAAAATCGTGGATATTTCATGGTTGCGATTGAGTATAGCGCACTTAAAAGTACAGCGCTACAAGAATGCAGTTGCATGAAAACCCGTCGTTCACTGCGAAATATTGAGAACAGCGGCCTTGCGCATCTGCTGGATAAATGCACATTCGAAACATTCAGGACTGGTATGCCTTGGCAAAGGAACGCTTTGTCAATGGCCCAAAAGTACCTCGAAAACTATAGGGGGAATTGGTTATATGCAGGTGGTCAGGTCGGAAGCGGTAAAACACACATTTGTACCGCTATTGTAGGCAAATTGTTGGATCATGGGATGGCAGCTAAATATATGCTATGGCGTGACGAGGCTTTGACACTTAAAGCTCTAGTCAATAACGACGCGGCATACGAGGAAGCTATTAGCCCTCTAAAACGAATAGATGTCCTATACATTGACGATTTTTTGAAAACTCCACCTGATAAACCGCCAACAACAGGTGATTTGAATGTAGCGTTTGAGTTATTAAATTATCGCTATAACAATGACGCGATAACAATTATTTCAAGCGAATATAGCATGGATGACATAATGGGCATTGATGAGGCAATCGGAAGCCGTATCTTCCAAAAGGCTAAAAACTATTGCCTTAATATCGCTCACGATCCCAAAAAGAACTATCGTATGTCTAGAGGTGAGCAAAAAAATGAAGTTTGAAGTGTTAGGCGCACCATGCGGCAAGGGAAGGCCCAGATTTACAAGGAACAGCCATCGTCCATATACACCAGAGACGACCGCCAACTATGAAACGCTTGTTAAACTGGCCTATATGCAGGCAGGCGGCGCTATGTTTGGCGGCCCCGTATCATTGAGCATTACGGCTTATTATCCAATCCCAAAATCCGTAGCAAAAAAGAAATCTAGCCTAATGGCTAATGGATTTGAAATACCAATAATTAAACCCGATGTTGATAATATTGCAAAAGCTATAATGGATGCGCTGAATCATATAGCGTATAACGACGACAGACAGGTAACGGAACTGCAAGTGAGAAAACTTTACAGTCATGAACCAAAGACTGTTGTCGAGATAAAGGAGGTGCAAAATCTTGGGAAAGAGCAATAAAGAAATCAGAGACGAAGCCGTTAAAAAAGTCATGCGAACTTTATATGCTACCAAAAATCCAGTGAATGAATATATCGCTGATGCAGTTATTGAAAAAGCTACAGCGGAAGACGAATTACTAACCATATACAAAACCCCTGAGACATGCCCGCGCTGCATGGAAGAACTTGCGTTGGAGTGGGCGTACTGCCCCGAATGTGGCCGACATACGGACTGGACAAGGGAAAAGGAGGCAGAACTATGCTGAAATCCCACTACCGCGATTATGCCACGGCTGCGTTCAGGCTGTTGGCCCGCGAAGGGTCTGCCGACCGGTACCGCAACAGGGCGTACAACACGGCCCTGGCGCGTCGCGGCGATGGCGGCACGGGATTGGGCAGCCCGACCGAGGCAGCTATAATGCGCGCGGAGCAGGCCGTGTATGACGCTGTAGCCACAATAGCCGACCTGGAGGCGGCTGAGTACGCGATAGCGGCCTTGGAAGCACGATATGGATATGCGGCACGGCGCGCACTGTACATGGTGTATATGGCGTATGCGGACAGGGAGCTTGTTAAGGGCGAGATCAGCGAGCGGATACATAAGGCGGAGCTGGAGATACCGGCGTCTGAGCGGGTAGTCTACAAGTGGCTGGCGTACGCAAGGAGATGTTTCGCCGAGAAAAGGGGGTTAAGAATTAATTAAAAATAATTAAAGCGTGCAGTAGTGGGGGTTAGTCAAGTGGTATAATGGATATAGTCGGAGACCGCGGGAGCGGGGATTACAGGATGAGGGCAGCTGAGGCTGTCCTTTTTGGTGGGAGGTGAGATAGTGGCCCGATTGACCAAAAAGAACGAAGCATTTTGCGACGAATACCTAATCGACCTGAACGCAACTCAGGCCGCAATTCGAGCCGGATACAGCGTAGAAAGCGCTGGCAGCATTGGGAGCGAGTTGTTGCAAAAACCTGAAATCCGCGCGCGCATAGACAAAGCTATGGCCGAGAGATCGCGGAGAACGGGGATAAATGCAGACCGTGTGCTTCGGGAACTGGCGCGCGTCGCCTTCGTCGACCCTTCCCAGGTGATCGATCTGAACACGGCGGAAGTGAAGCCTGACGCCATCAAGGACGACCTGGCCGCGATCGCCGGAATGAAGGTCAAATATGTCCCGCACAAGGACTTTGATGAAGACGGCGAACCGATCATCGAACAGGCCATAGAACGCGAAGTCCGCCTGGCCGACAAGCTGAAAGCCCTGGAACTGTGCGGAAAGCATCTGGGGATGTTTGCAGATAAAGTTAAACTGGACGGTACTGTCCCTGTCATTATAGTTGGCGATGATCAAATTGAAGATTAATCCTAAATCAAAAGTTATCAATCTGCCTGAGGTTGTTGGCAGAGGGTACGGCACATTCTGGCGGTTTAAGGGCCGGTATCGTGTATGCAAGGGTTCCCGTGCTTCGAAAAAGTCCAAAACCACAGCGCTGAACATCATCAAGCGTATGATGGAATATCCCCAGGCCAACACGCTCGTTGTTCGCAAGGTTTTCCGAACCTTGAAGGATAGCTGTTTCACCGAATTGAAATGGGCAATACACCGGTTAAGCGTAGACGCTTTTTGGGAAGTAAAGGAGAGCCCGCTTGAACTCACATATAAACCTACTGGCCAGAAAATCTATTTCAGAGGCCTTGATGATCCATTAAAGGTGGCGTCAATTACTGTCGAAACGGGCTATCTGTGTTGGATGTGGATTGAGGAGGCATATGAGATCAGCAAGGAGGCAGACTTCAATATGCTGGACGAAAGCATACGCGGGGCCATTCCGCCGGAAACCGGACTGTTCAAGCAAATCACCCTGACATTTAATCCGTGGAATGAACGGCACTGGATCAAGAAAAGGTTTTTTGATGCCGAGCCCTCGCCGGACATTTTGGCGATGACCACCAATTATATGTGCAATGAGTGGCTAGACGCTGCTGATTTAAAGGTGTTTGAGACCATGAAGCAAAACAACCCTCGCCGGTATCGCGTAGCCGGTCTGGGGGACTGGGGGATTGTGGATGGATTAATATATGAGAACTGGAGGGAAGAACACTTTAATGTGACAGAAATCAGCGCCAGGACCGATGTGAAATCAGTTTTTGGACTTGATTTTGGTTATACCAATGATCCGACAGCACTTTTCTGTGGCCTTGTCAGTGTTGAGGAAAAGAATATCTGGGTATTTGATGAATTATACGAAAAAGCTCTAACAAACCAAATGATTGCGAAAAAAGTGACCAGCATGGGTTATAGCAAGGAACGCATCAAGGCCGATTCAGCCGAGCCGAAAAGCATTGATGAGCTTCGGGAAGCTGGCCTTTCTCGGATCACCAGGGCCCGAAAGGGCAAAGACAGCGTAAACAATGGGATTCAGTATATTCAGGGCTATAAAATAATCATTCACCCCCGCTGTGTAAACTTCCTGACCGAGATCAGCAATTACACATGGGATGAGGATAGATTTGGGAGCAAGATCAACGCCCCTATTGATGGCTATAATCATCTGATGGACGCCATGCGCTATGGGCTGGAGGATATAATCATCGGTCCGGCTTTTAGTTTTAAATAAGGAGATATGCAATAATGTTCCTAAACGAAACAGAACGAATTAAGCGCCTAATAGAAGAGGGCGCAGGCCTTACCGAGCTTCAGTTTTTTGCATTGGAAATACATGAATGGAAAAACAGTCAGCAGAGGTTAAATCAAATTATAGGTGAACGCTATTATGTCGGCAAGCACGATATACTGGACAGAAAAAGAACTGTAATCGGAGAAGATGGCCACATGCAGATTGTAGAGAATCTGCCGAACAATAAAATCGTTGATAATCAGTACGCAAAGGCGGTTGACCAAAAAGTTAATTATCTGCTCGGGAAGCCGATTACAGTAAACTGCAAAAATAAGGCATACGCTAGCCTGCTTAACCGGACGTTAGACAGGTCGTTTCAAAGGCTCCTGAAATACGTTGGCGAGGACAGTGTTAACGGCGGAATTGGCTGGCTGTTTGTATATTATAATAACGCCGGCGAGTTATGCTTCAGGAGGTTCCCCCCGTATGAAATCTTGCCGTTTTGGCGGGACGATGATCATACAGTCCTGGATTGCGCAGCCAGGCTTTACCTGCAGCAGGTATGGGATGGATACGCCAAAAGGGTCGCGGAAAAAGTTGAAATATTCAAAGATGATGGAATACATAGATACATTCTTGATGGAAATACCCTTGTGCCTGATATTGAACTAGGCGATCACGATCCTTACTTCAAAGTGGAGGACGAAAGGGGCGGCTTAATAGCGTATAACTGGGACAGCATCCCTCTTATTGCATTTAAGTTTAACAAACAGGAAATACCGCTTATCAACCGTGTAAAGACGTTGCAGGACGGCATCAACACCATGCTGTCGGACTTCGAAAACAATATGCAGGAGGACGCAAGGAACACCATACTGGTTCTGGAAAACTATGACGGCGAAAACCTGGGAGAGTTCAGACGCAACCTTGCAACATATGGGGCTGTTAAGGTACGAACCGGAGATGGCGCTAAGGGTGGCGTAAGTACATTAACTGTAGATGTGAACTCGGAAAACTACAAATCAATCCTTGAGCTTTTTAAAAAAGCTTTGATTGAAAACGCCCGTGGATACGATGCGAAAGACGACAGGCTTTCCGGCAATCCCAATCAAATGAATATACAATCCATGTACAGCGACATAGATCTGGATGCAAATGGTATGGAAACCGAATTTCAGGCGGCTTTTGAGGAACTGCTTTGGTTCATCAATCATCACCTGATCAATACCGGCAAGGGTGATTTCACCAATGAGGATATAACTATTGTCTTCAATCGGGATATTCTGATCAATGAAAGTGAAAGCATTGATAATTGTGGGAAATCTGTCGGGATATTGTCGGCTGAAACAATCGTGGAACAACATCCGTGGACAACAGACATTGAGATGGAGCTATCAAGACTTGAAGCTGAAAAACAGGCTGCCGCCGATGAGTACCATAACGCTTTCGGGGCAGTTCCAAATAGGGAACCAAAGAATGAAGAGTAAAGATTACTGGGAAATAAGGTTTGAGTTGATTGAAAGAGCCCTGCGAAAGAAGGCGGAGCTGGCAGCAAGTGAAATTAACCGTTATTTTAAGCAGGCTCAAAGCGAGATTGAAAAAGAGATATTGGCCTGGTATGCGAGGTTCGCCGTCAACAATCAGATCACCATGGCTCAGGCACGGCGTCTATTGAAGGCCGGCGAGTTATCCGAACTGCATTGGGATGTCCGCGAATATATCAGGCACGGGGAGATGCTTCAACTGAATTCTGATTGGATAAAACAGCTTGAGAACGCATCGGCCAAATTCCACATAACAAGGCTTGAATCGCTGAAACTCCAAACCCAGCAGATCTTGGAATCACTGTTTGGAAAGCAGTTTAGCGTTGCAGAAAAGCTACTGAAGAGGACGTATTTGGATGGATATTACCATACTGCATTTGAAATTCAAAAGGGGATGTCTATAGGGTGGGATATATCAGCGATAAATGAAGACGAATTAATAAAAGTTTTAAACAGGCCCTGGCCATCGGACGGTAGAACCTTTAGCGACAGGATATGGCGCAGCAAAACCGCACTGGTTAACGATCTGCATTCCCAGTTGACGCGGAATATATTGCTGGGACGACCGCCAAATGAATCTATAAGTTTTATTGCGGATAAATTTAAGACGTCAAAAAGCAATGCTGAAAGAATTATATTGACAGAGTCTGCCTATATATCAAGCCTGGCGCATAAAGACTGCTTTAAAAACTTAGAGGTCGAGCAATTTGAAGTCTTAGAGACTCTGGACGGTAAGACGTGTAAAATATGCGGGGATATGGACGGACGTGTATTCGATATGGTTGATTTTGCGCCATCGGTAACCGCACCTCCGTTTCATCCCAGGTGCAGAGGCTGTACTGTTCCGCACTTTGACAACAATACAGGAGACAGGGCGGCCCGCGGCGCAGATGGTGGGATATATTACGTTTCGTCAGATATGACTTATAACACATGGGAAAAGGCATATGTAAAGTAATTGCGAAAAGCGGTTAAAAACGTTTTTATATATCAGAAAGGAGAAAAACAATATGACAAAGGAAACCCTTATACAAATGGGACTGGCTGAGGAGCAGGCTGACAAAATCGCAGAAGAGTTAAACAAGGCATATGTACCTAAAACACATTATGATGAAGTCAGCGCTGAACTTAAGGCAGCAAAAGCAACAATAAAAGAGCGTGACACTCAGCTTGAAACGCTGAAAAAGTCCACTGGTGACGTGGAAGCCCTGAAGAAACAGTTTGATGAACTTCAGGCCAAGAACAAAACGGATGCTGAATCCCACGCCGCTGAAATCAAAGCCATGAAGATAAACAACGCTGTGGAAAAGGCTCTTTCAGATGCCAAGGCAATCAACCCCGCTACCGTTATTCCTTTGCTGAAGGATTTCTTGGCAAAGGCTGAATTGGCCGATGATGGCGCGCTCAGAGGCCTTGCTGATGAAATCGGAAAGCTGACAAAGGCAGAGGAGACCAGTTTTCTTTTCAAGGCTGATACTTCCAATAAATCCGGTATTTCGGGAGCGGCTCCAGCCGGTAGTGCCACTACCTCGCCCGATCCCAAACTTCAGGGGTATCAAACCCGCCTGGCCGATGCCCGTAAAAACGGTGATACCCACGCCGCAATTCTTATCAAACAGGAAGCGGCGTCCGAAGGCATTTCACTTTTGTAATTTAACAAAACTTTTGAAAGGATGTATGATTTATGCCTACTAATGTAACAGGCCTGGGCACGACCTGGAATCTGCCCAATTACGCAGGAGAACTCTTTACCAGCGACCCAAAGCAGACCCCCCTTCTGTCTATGATCGGTGGTTTGACTGGCGGTAAAATGACTGACAACTTTGAATTCCCTACCGCCATTCAGTTTAACCAGCCTGATCCGTCGCAGCCTGAAATTTCTGAACAGGCTTCCGCCACCGCCCCCACCGCTGCCCACATTGTAAGGGCGCAGGAAACCAATGTTGTTCAGATCCATCAGGAAGTGATCGATCTAACCTATGCCAAACAGTCCAATGCTGGCCGTATGTCCGGCTTGAACACCGCTGGTCAGGCCCCTAACCCCGCTGATGAAAAGGCATGGCAGGTTGCTCAGAGATTGAAGAAGATTGCACGCGACGTAGAGTACTCTTTCATCTGTGGAACCTATCAGAAGTCTACAGGCGCGAATGTGGCTAACAAAACAAGAGGAATGCTGGAACTGGCCGCAACTGCCGCCAATGTCGCGGCGGCTGGGGGGACACTGACTACGGCAATGATAAAGAACCTGATGCTCCAGATGGCCGAAAATGGCGCATACTTTGACAACATGATCATGTTCTGCGGTTCATATCAGAAACAGATCGTAACCACTCTGTACGAATCCCAGCTGGGCTATAACACCGCCGCCCCCCGCAATGTAGGCGGGATGAATGTGACAGAGATTGAAACGGATTTCTGTAAGCTTGGTATCGTCTGGAACCGCTTTATGCCGGCAGATTCTGTCCTTGTGGCGGACATAGCGCATGTTGCCCCAGTATTCCAGCCAGTTCCAGGTAAGGGCGTATTATTCGAAGAGCCTCTTGCCAAAGGAGGCGCTTCCGACAGGATTCAGCTTTACGGACAGATAGGCCTTGCACACGGTCCCGCTTTCCTGCATGGCTGCATTACCGGCCTAAAAAATGAATAAGGAGGAATGACCTATGTTTAAGGTTATTGGAAAGAAAAATGGTGTTATTTGGGACGGCGAAAAAAATCGCCCCCTTGCCACCTTCAGAGGCGGTGTCTTCCTCACGGAGGATCAGAGAGTCGCTGAAAAACTAAAAGCCATGGGCTTGACGGTAGAAGGCGAATTCAAAGAACCCGACCATCTGGCTGCTATGACGGTTAAGGAACTGACCAAGTACGCCAAGGAAAAGAATATTGATCTTGGCGGCTCAACTGATAAGGCCGACATTCTAAAAATCATCAAGACCGCTGAAGCCACTCCTGAAGATTGAGAAGAGGCGGTGCTTCAAGTGTTGCGTGAAAAAGTAATATCCTTTCTTAATGCTATGGGCGTAACAGTATCCGATAACGATTCATTGCTTGATTTTGTTATTCAAAGCGTTACACAGACCGTTAAGAACGAAACAAACCAGCTTGCGCTCCCTGAGGGCCTAGAGATGTCGGCGGTTTATATTTGCGCAGGGCAATACTTAAAGATTAAAAAGGAGGCCGGACTACTGGAAGGCTTTGATTTTGAAGCGACTGTAAAGCAAATACAGGAAGGCGATACAAGTATCACGTTTGCCATAGGTGAAGGCGACAACACTCCGGAACAGCGCTTTGATTCGCTTATATCCTATCTTATGTCAAGCGGAAAAAGCGGGATTGCAAAGTATCGGAGGCTGGTATGGTAGATACTGAACGGGTCCTGTCAAAGCTATGGAACGGTACGTGTGAAATTGTGACTCGAACAGGCAGGGTCAGCGAAAACAAGCGAACCGTATTTGGCGAAACAACAGTGGTTGCAGGACAGCCGTGCAGGTTGTCGCATAAGACGATAGACACGGTCGACAGAGCGTTAAACGCCAATCAGGTAACTCAGGAAGCCGTTTTGTTCCTGTCACGATATGTCGATATACCGACCGGATCAAAGATAATTGTGACACAGAACGGCGTAACGGCTGAGTACGGGCAAAGCGGTAAGGCAGCGGTCTATTCCGGCCATCAGGAGATACCCGTCGAGATATTCAGGGGGTGGGCATAATGACTAAATGGGGCAGAGTTGATTTCAGAGAGCTCAAGGAGCTGAAAAAGAGACTTGACAACCTCCAAAAGGGAGGCCTTGATGCATTCTGCCTGTTATGCATCAAGGATATGGCCGCCAGACTGCTGGGCAAGGCCAAAAAGAATACCCCCGTCGTAACCGGCACTTTGCGGAGGGGATGGGCGGCTACACGCCCGTCAAAACAGGGCGGTACACATCAGATAGATGTAATTAATCCGCTTATGTATGCCTCTTACGTAGAGTATGGGCACAGGCAGACGCCAGGACGGTTTGTCCCTGCAATCGGTAAGAGACTGAAGCTTTCGTGGGTTCGCGGCAGGTTTATGCTTACAAGATCGACTGCAGAGCTTGACTCGCAGGCACAAAAGATTATAGACAAAAAGCTGGATCAATACATGGAGGATGCAATTAATGGTAAAGGAAGTTCTTGACGGCATATCTATAAAGCTTAATGCTGTTTTCGGCGATGGCGTCCGAATATATGCTGATGAAGAAGTTGTGCAGGACATGCAAAGGCCCTGCTTTTTTATTGCTGTTTTGAACGTTGCCGATATCTTGAAGATGGGAGGCCGCCATTTAAGACAGCATGCATTTGACATTCACTATTTCCCGCAGCGGGAGAATGACATTGCCGAACTTTATGATACAGCTGAAATAATGCTGTCAGAGATGGATGTTATCGAACTTGCTGACACAAGCAGGGTTCGCGGGACGAAGATTAGTTATGAACAAGCGGATGGCGTGCTGCACTTTTTAATCAGCTACGATATGTTCCTTGCGGAATGTAAGGAACATGATCCCATGGAAACGCTGTTAATCAGTACGGGTACGCATTGAAAGGAAATAATATAATGACAGAATGCATTAACACAGCTGAAAAAGCAAGAAGAGAGACGCCTGTTTTCAGCAAGCAGACAATCCTGGACTCAAGGAGATTTTCCGCAAGGGCGGACTTGCTGGGGGTATTGCTTGAGGATAAAAAAATGTATGGCTTTGAAGATGTAGAAGAAATATTGAAAAAGTTTATGGAGGTAAAATAATATGGCTCTTGGAGGCGGTATATTTGTAAACCAGAATAAGATTTTGCCAGGATGTTATATAAACTTTGTAAGTGCAAGCAGAGGCTCCTCTGCGCTGTCGCAGAGAGGATACGCAGCGATGCCGCTGGAGATGGACTGGGGCGAAGACGGCAGGGTTTTTGCCGTCGACGCCGCAGATATCCAGAATAATTCCCTTGAATCGCTGAAACTGTTTGGTTATAATTATGAACACGATAAGCTTAAGGGCCTGAGAGACCTGTTCCTTAATACGAGGACAGCATATTTTTACAGGCTGAATAGCGGAGAGAAAGCATCAAATATCTACGCTGAGGCCAGATGTTCGGGCATACGTGGAAATGATATCACAATAGTTATTGAGAATAATGAAGATTCGACGCCAGAGTCGCCTGTTTACGATGTGAGCACCTATTTTGAGTCGTTCTGCGTTGATAAGCAAACGGTTAAAAATTCGGCGGAGCTGCTGGATAACGATTTTGTTGAATTTAAATCGTCGTCAACACTGGAACTGACTGCGGGCACCCCTCTTACAGGGGGCTCAAACGGATCTATGACTGATGCTTCATATCAAACATTTTTGGACAAAGTTGAATCCTACTCTTTTAATGCGTTGGGATGCCCGTCAAACAGTGAAACAGTAAAGTCGCTGTTTGCTAACTTCACAAAACGTATGAGGGATGATGTTGGCGCGAAATTCCAATGCGTTCTGCATCGTCACGAACAGGCGGATTATGAGGGCGTTATATCCGTTGAGAACAGCGTCGGCGGCGTTCAGGATGATGCATCAGCTGTCTACTGGGTAACAGGAGTAACTGCCGGCCAGGAAATAAACAGGAGCAATACCAACAGGCTGTACGATGGAGAGTTTGACATAGACGCCAATTATACACAAAGCCAGCTGGAACAGGCCTTACTGTCAGGCAAGTTTATATTCCACCGCACAGGCGATCAGATAAGAGTGCTTGAAGATATAAATACCTATACCACCTTTACCCAGGAAAAAAATGAGGACTTCAAAAGCAATCAGACCGTCAGAATCATTGATCAGATTGCAAACGATATTGCCCTGTTGTTTAATACGAAATATAACGGCAGCATACCAAACGATGCTGCAGGACGGATAAGTCTCTGGAACGACATAGTGAAACACCATCAGGAACTTGAAACAATACGGGCCATAGAGGGTTTCTCGCCCGACGCCGTCACGGTTGAGCGTGGCGATTCAAAGCGAAGCGTGGTCGTGAGGGATCTGATCACGCCGGTGAGCGCAATGACGCAGATGTACATGACAGTTGTGGTCAATTAAGGAGGTGCAATTATGCGCAAATTCATGAGATCGGCCGACGCGATAAGCGCGCCATTGGCGGAATGCTACATAACTATAGATGGCAACAGATACTTTTTCATGCAGGCTATCAACCTTGAAGCCAATTTTGAGAAGAACAAGAGTGAACTTCCCATCCTTGGCAAGACCGGCAAGGGCAACAAGGCCAGCAGTTGGAAGGGAACGGGCAGCGCAACATTCTATTACAACACCAGTATTTTTCGTGAGCTAATGAAACGCTTTAAGGATACTGGAGAGGACGTATATTTCGATATTCAGGTGACAAATGAAGATCCTACAAGCAACGTTGGACGGCAGACGGTAGTCCTTAAGGATTGCAACATGGATGGTGGAATCCTTGCCAAGTTCGATGCAGACGGCGAGTATCTGGATGAGGATATGGATTTTACCTTTGAAGACTTTGAGATCCCAGAAAGGTTCACACTGCTGAACGGAATGTCATAAAAAGAAGGAGGAATGAAAAATGTCTGGATTATCATCATTTTTGGCTCAGAATGCGGTCAAGGTTGAAAACATGAAGATAACCGCTTCAAAGCGGTTTATTGACGAGAACGGCGCTCCAGTGGCCTGGGAAGTAAGGTGTATAACATCGGCAGAGGATGAGGAGCTGAGAAGGGCCTGTACAAAACGGGTGCGGATGCCTGGTAGAAAGGGCCAGTACGCGCCGGAAACCGATTACAACGAATACCTTGGCAGGCTTGCGGCGCAATGTACCGTATATCCGAATCTCAACGATCAGGGACTGCAGGACAGTTACCACGTAATGGGTGCGGAAGCACTGCTTAAAGCTATGCTGACACCTGGCGAGTACGCAGAATATCTATCTAAAATACAGGAAATAAACGGATTTGATACTGCGTTTGAAGATTTAGTAGAAGACGCAAAAAACTGATAGAAGAAGGCGATTTTGAGGCTAACATGGCCTATTATTGCCTTCTCGAATTGCACTGGCATCCGGAGGTGTATCTGTCCAAGGACAGGTACACAAAAGCGTTTATCGCGGCTTGTGTTATGAAAAAAACGGAAGAGGATAAGAAAAAGGAGAAGGAGCTGAGAAAAAGCAGGGCCAGAAAGAGGCGGTAATCTTGACACCGCCTCTTTTGAATTATATACTGAATGTAGTTAGGAGGTGTTACGACATGTCTGTTATACTCATGGTACTGGGTTGCGTTTTTTTGTTACTTGCACTTGTCGGAATTATAATGGCGGAAGTTGCAATGGCCATTGTGTTTGCAATTATAGGTATAGCATCTATAATTTCGGGGGCGATAATCAACAGGCGTAAGGTGCGAAAACGGGGCTTCTTGGTCAAAGTCAAGTTAAGGCATTTAATGGGGTTACCCTTTGCCGAGGGGGCAAAATGTGCGCTGTATTTAACAGATGCTGGCTATGAGTTTGAAAGAAACAACCAGAAGATCAAGCTTAATATGAATAGAGTGCAAGATGTCTCAATTAAGACCGATAAAGAGATACAGAGTTCGTACGTAAGCAGCGCGGGCGGTGCAATCGGAGGTGCCATGCTCTTTGGCCCCCTTGGTGCGATTATAGGGGGAAGGGCAAAGAAGAAGACAACAGCCAAAATCACAAAATGCTTGATTATTCTTGCCAATACTGAAGATGGATTGAAGTGCATATCTTTCGATTGTACCAATAAGTTATCTGCGGTAAGATTTTTAAACGCGTTCAAGAGCGTTAAAAAAGAAAGTATAGTAACAGAGTTGTAAAATACGGTTAGACGGCTCAGAGGAATTTAATCAGCTCAATTTTGAGCCGATTAAATATCGCGAACAAATAACGCGCTCCATTTACCGAAAGCGCTTTGTCGCACCCCATGTGGGTGCGTGGATTGAAATACCCATGCGTACGCAAAAAAGAATAGTAGCTGCTCCCTCTAGCCAAGCGCACAGCTACTACTCCATCACGCCGCTCAATAATGGAGAACGGTGAAATCATTATATCGTATTTATGCTAAATAATCAACCGACAATAGGATTTTTTGGGGCGGCATGGCCGCCCTTTTTCGTACGAGGAGGTGATGGAGCGATAGACGTCGCACCCGTGCTGGTGCGTGGATTGAAATGTGCAAGGAGGTGATGGAGATATGGCCACAATAAAAGCGACACTGCGCCTGTATGACGGTATGGCCCGTCCGCTGAGGGCGATAAGCAGCGCCCTGGATGCAGTTATAAGCGGCTTCGAGACAGTTCAGAGGGCTTCCGCTAATGCTATAGATGTAAGCAATTTAAGGTCGGCCAGAGAGGAGCTCTCAAAAGCTCGAACTGCATTTGACGACATAGAAAGCGAAATATCCCAGGCTGACGCCGCACAGAAACAGTTCAATTCGGACGTGCGGAATGGTGGAGGAGCTGCCGGAAACCTTAAGTCCAAGCTTGCGGGGCTGGCCGCCACCATAGGTCTGGCCGCAGGCATTAAAAAGATGTTCGACCTCTCCGATGAAATGACGTCGACCACGGCTCGTCTTAATATGATGAATGACGGACTGCAGACCACGGATCAGCTCCAAAAAATGATATTTGCGTCCGCCCAGCGCTCCAGAGGCTCTTATCAGGATACCGCTGAGGCTGTGTCCAAGATGGGGATTCTTGCCAGGGACGCGTTCAGCAGCAATGCGGAAGCGGTAGTATTTGTGGAACAGCTGAACAAGCAATTCGCGATTGCCGGCACCTCTCAGGAGGGAATCAAGGCAGCCATGCTGCAACTCACACAGGCAATGGGATCGGGTGTACTGCGCGGGGAAGAACTGAACAGCGTGTTTGAGCAGGCTCCTACAATCATACAGACCATAGCAGACTATCTTGACGTCCCGATAGGCCAGATAAGGGGGATTGCGGAAGAAGGGCAGCTGTCCGCCGATATAGTGAAAAACGCCATGCTGTCTGCCGCAGACGATACCAACGCCAGATTTGAGGATATGCCTATGACCATTGGGCAGGCATGGACAATATTTAAAAATAATGCAATTAACGCACTTCAGCCTACGTTGGATAAAATATCGGAGTTTGTTAACAGTGACAAGTTTCAGGAATTCCTTGATTCGGCATCTGGCGCGGTTGAAAAATTTGCAGAAATAGTACTTAGTGTTTTTGAGATGATGGGGACCGTAATCAGCTTTGCGGCCGATAATTGGTCATGGGTAGAACCTATTATATGGGGCATAGTGGGGGCTGTGATAGCATGGAAAGTAGCCCAGCTGGCGACCAACGCGGCGATGATGGCATGTCCAATATTTTGGATCATGCTGGCTGTTGCAGGGTTAATTGCCGGTATAGTTGCTCTTGCAAACAAGGTTGGCGGGTTTCGTGTGCTTTGGAACTATGCCTGGGCAGCGATCCAAGTGGGATTTTTATATGCCAAGGCAACTATATTGTCGGGCTTTTACTGGATGCTTTATGGCTTGTTATGGGCGGGAGATAAATTAGTCTACGCATGGGAAGAGATCAAGATGTTCGCCTACAGGATTTTTAATTCGATCGCTAATTTTTTTACGCAAATCGGCGCTGATATAATGTCGGGATTGCAATGGGTGGTTAACGGAGCCATTGATCTTATCAACGATCTAATATCAGGGCTTAATTCGGTCCTTGGGTGGATTGGAGTAGATATTGGGCTGATAGAGCGAGTCACATTCGGGGACGATGCACAGGCAGACGCTCAAAAGAAAATTGAAAGCCGTAATGCAGCATACGCGGATTACGAAGCCCAGATCGCCGCAGACAGGGCAAAAAGGCAGGCGGAGCTGCAGGACATGGCGGACAAAGCGTCGTCTGCATGGACGGATAACGTTGACGCCGCCAGTAATATCTGGCAGGACGCAGTAGACTATGCTGCTGATGCCAGGAACAAGGACGCGGCGAACAATACATCCCAGGACGACCCATACGGGCTAGGCGGTTCGCTGGGAGGTATATACGACAACACAGGAAGCACGGCAGGCAACACGGCGTCAATGGCCGATTCAATGGAGATGAGCGAGGAAGATCTGAAGTATCTGCGCGACATAGCTGAGCGCGATGCGATAAACCGGTTCACGACAGCCGAGATAAAAATAGATATGGGAGGTGTCAACAATAATGTAAGCTCAAACACCGACCTGGACGGGATGATATCTTATCTGGAAGACAATCTGTACAACGCAATGGCGACAGCGGCGGAAGGGGTGCATAACTGATGTCGTATACGTTATATCTTGCCAGCACTCAGATGCCGGTTGCCCCTTCCAAGTTGCAGCTCAAGATAAAAAATCAGAATAAAACCGTTACACTTATAAACGAAAGCGAGGTTAATATAATCAAAAGCGCGGGGCTTACGGAAATCACATTTGATCTCCTGCTTCCTGACCGTCGATACCCGTTCGCCCAGTATCCGGACGGTTTTAAACGGGCCGGATACTATCTTGAAAAGATAGAGAAGCTTAAAACAGACGAGAAACCGTTTCAGTTTATCGTGACAAGACTAAGACCGTCCGGTGAGCTGATATTTGATACAAACATGAAGGTCGGCCTTGAAGATTATACGATAAAAGAAGATGCAAAAGAGGGAAACGATGTTGTTGCAACAGTCAAACTTAAGCAGTACAGGGATTATGGAACCAAGACCGTTAGGCTTGAGGAGCAAAACGCCGTTGTATATCAGCCAAGGCCCACAGGTAGCCCCCCGCAGGCCAAAACATACGTGGTAAAACGGGGAGACTGTCTGTGGAATATAGCAAAGCGGTATCTGGGAAAGGGATCGCGGTACATGGAGATTTATAACTTGAACAAGGACAAAATTAAAAATCCGAATCTGATATATCCAGGTCAGGTGTTAACGCTGCCGAATCCATGAGGTATTTCATATGAATGCAGAATTGATTATAAGCAACGGCGGCAGTCTGCAAGTGCCCCCTGTAAAGGAAGGAATAAGCTGGGAACTTGAACGCAAAGGAGTTCCAGGGAAATTAAGCTTTACGGTTATGCCGGACGGCGGGCTAAGCTTTCAGGAGGGCAATGCCGTGAGGTTAACCATAGACGGTGTCAACTTATTTTATGGATTCGTGTTCCAGAAAAAGAGCAGCAGGGACGGCACCATATCGGTAACAGCATATGACCAGCTCAGATACCTTAAAAACAAGGATACATACGTTTATGGAAACAAGACGGCGTCAGAATTAATAAAAATGATAGCGCAGGACTTCAGGCTTAACTGCGGAGTCATTGAGGATACGGGCTTCAGGATACAATCCAGAGTAGAGGATAACAAAACACTTTTTGACATTATACAGACAGCGCTTGACCTGACACTTCAAAGCAGAGGAAGATTATATGTACTCTATGATGATTTCGGCAGGCTCGCGCTGAAAGATGCGGAAAACATGAAGACCAACATCTTAATAGATAGCGAAGCAGGGGAAAATTACGACTATACAAGCAGCATAGATGGCGAAACATACAACAGGATTAAGCTTGCATACGAAAACGAGGAGTCCGGTAAAAGGGATATATATATCGCTCAGGACGGACAGCGGATTAACGATTGGGGCGTGCTTCAATACTTTGAGACGATGCGCGATAATGCAAACGGCAGGGCAAAGGCGGATGCGCTGTTGAGCCTGCACAACCAGAAGACGCGCAATCTAACTATAAAGAATGCTTTTGGCGACCTGCGCGTACGTGCTGGCAGTTCAGTTGCTGTCATGATGGATCTTGGAGATATCAGCATAAAGAACTACATGATGGCGGAAAAGGTAAAACATACGTTTAATAATGGCCTGCACACAATGGATCTTACGCTGAGAGGGGGTGAATTCGTTGCCTAATCTTACAAATCTGATACAGCAGATAGCGAGCAACGCCATAGAGAGCTCTATGCCGTGCGGGATCTTTTTCGGCGTTGTAACAAGCGCTGAACCATTAGAGATAAATGTCGAACAGAAGATGGCGCTTGGACGTGAACATCTGATATTGACCTCACTTGTTAGTTATATATCAGATGATATAAGCCTGAATCTGCGGAAAAACGAGAAAGTTATGCTCCTACGCGTGCAGGGCGGCCAGAAGTTTATAGTGCTTGACAGACTCAGGGGGTAAATATGATACCAAGAACGAGTGATATATTAAATAACAGTTTCACGTACGATGAGCCAGCGTCAAAAACATACAAGCTGGATATAGCGGGAAACAGTATACTGGGGTATACGGATGGGATAGACGCCATAAAACAGGCCGTTTACCTGATCCTGAACACGGAACGGTATAAGTATCTAATCTATAGCTGGGATTACGGTATAGAACTTGAAGAGTTATATGGCATGCCGATACCATATGTCCTTCCGGAGCTTAAACGAAGGATAACGGAAGCGCTGACACAGGATACAAGGATAAAAGATGTAAGCGGCTTCGCTTTTGAATCAAGGGGATGCCGTGTTATTGCAAGCTTTAATATAAGCACAATATATGGAGATGTAGCAGCCGATATGGAGGTGCTAATCTGATGTACGAAAATATTACTTATGAATTATTGCTGGCGAGGATGCTTGAGAAGATAAAAAAACAGAATCCCAGCATAGATACGCGGGAAGGGTCTGTAATTTACAATGCAATAGCGCCTGCAGCAGTTGAACTGCAGAACATGTATATACAGCTTGATACAGTGCTTAGTGAGACGTTTGTTGATACGGCAGGAAGGGATTCTCTCGTGCTGCGATGCGCAGAGAGGGGGATCTACGCAGAGGAGGCGACATACGCAATAAGAAAAGGCATATTCAATATAGACGTCCCCATAGGCTCCAGATTCTCTCTTAATACATTGAATTATGAGGTCACGGAAAGGATATCGGCAGGAACATTCGAGCTAAGATGCGAGACAGCTGGCCAGCAGGGGAATACAGAGTACGGCAATCTGATCCCAATAGAATACATTAGCGGGCTGCAGTCTGCGATATTATCTGACGTCCTGGTGCCTGGAGAAGATGAAGAAGAAACGGATCATCTGCGCAAGCGCTATTATGACAGCCTGAACGCACAGGCGTTTGGTGGTAACGTAACTGATTACCGCGAACGCGTCAATGCCCTGGACGGCGTAGGCGGCGTCAAGGTATATCCGGTGTGGGCAGGAGGGGGCACGGTAAAGCTGGTGATCATTGATGCCGCATACGGGGTGCCGGCAGGCAGCCTGACAGACGCCGTACAGGCCGCCGTAGATCCAGTAGGCAGTCAGGGGCAGGGGGTAGGGATAGCACCCATAGGGCATGTGGTAACTGTGCAGGGAGTAACGGGCACAACGGTAAACATAAAGACCACCCTTACATATCAGGATGATTGGACCTGGGAGGACGTGCGCCCGTACGTCGAACAGGAGATAGACGCATACTTGGGCGAACTGGCGCGTGATTGGGCTGATATTGACCACATTATAGTCCGTATCAGTCAAATCGAGACCCGCCTGCTCGGACTGACGGGCATAATGGATATAGCCGACACCTCAATTAACGGCAGAGCCCAGAACCTGGAGCTGGGGCCTGACAGCATACCTGTGAGGGGGACGATAAATGGATAGACTATTGATTGATTATCTTCCGCCAGTACTTCAAGGCGTCAGAGAATTTGGTATGATAATGGACATTGAACAGGAGGAGATATCGCGGCTTTGGGGCGCGATAGAAGCTGCGCTGAATGACCAGTTTATCCAGGTGGCAACAGAGTACGGGATATCCAGGTGGGAATCTATCTTAGGGATAGTCCCGAAAGGCACAGACACGCTTGACGATAGGAGGTTCAGGACGCTGACGCTGCTGAGCGACCAGCGCCCTTATACGTTAAGGTCACTATGTCAGCGTCTTGACAATCTATGCGGGACGGACGGATACTCCATCAACCTGCAGCACAATGACTATCTGTTAATAGTCAAGGTGAACCTGACAGCGCGGAGCAAATATGAAGCTGTCGAGGATCTGTTAAAACGAACTGTGCCCGCAAATATGCAGATTGATCTTACACTTAAATACAACACGCATGAAGTATTATCAAACTTCGCTCATAACGAATTGGCCAGATATACTCATGAACAACTCAGAAACGAGGTGATAACGCATGCCTGAATCCACACCAAACTATAATCTTGCTAAACCATCCTTAACAGATGCATATGATGTAGGTGTCCAAAACATCAATATGGACAAAATAGACGCCGCATTGGCAGATAAAGCGGATCTTATTGATGGGCGCATAGACACAGGTCAGATGCCGATCAATGTAGTCCCGATCGCTACCACATCCGGCAGCGGATCAACATATACGGCGAACATCGAAGGAATAACAGGCCTCAGCAAGGGCCTGTTATTAATTGTAATCCCGCATATATCAAGTACATCGCCAAACCCTGCGCTGAACGTAAATGCGCTGGGTGCCAAGACGATATCCAGACGTACATCAAGCAGTACGGCGTCAGGCAACGCCGGAAACACCAGCGCATGGCTTACACGTGGCGTACCCTTGCTGGTGCAGTATGATGGCACATGTTGGGTTGCAGTAGGTCAAGCAAAGCCGGACGCTGCCGATCTCCATGGTACGGCCCCCATAAGTCACGGCGGTACCGGAGCGACTGGCTGGACGGCGTACCGCCTGGTATACGCGCCGAGCGAAGACGCGCTGGGGCAGCTGGCATTTCCGGCCTCAGATGGCTCCTTTCTTAGGCAGGGGGCCGGCGGGGCTCCATATTGGTCCACGCCGGCAGAGGTCCTGGATGCCATAGGAGCCGCGCCAGCTGCAGCCGGTCTGCCGCCTGGAGGAACAACGAATCAAGTACCGGTTAAAGCATCCGATGAAGACTATGATATACGATGGCTTGACCCGAATTGGGGCAGCGGCGGTGGTCCCCACGCCAGCACCCACGCTACTGGCGGCAGCGATCCCATAACCCCGGCCATGATCGGCGCCGCCCCAGCCCCATATTACCTGTCGGTTACGATACAGCCGTCAGCGTGGGGCAGCTCGGGCCCGCCATACATCGCTACTATGACGAGGCTCTCTAACGTGCAGACAGGCGATTACATGATCGCGGGTATAGCGTCCACAGGCGGAGACGTCAATGATCTGGCGGCAGATTGTAACGCCTGGAATTGCGTATCTGTGATTATGCCCCGCCCAGCCGCCCTGTATCTGCAGTGCTATGAGCGCAAGCCCGACCGTCCCCTGTCGCTGATCTTAGTGGGCTGGCATACCACAAGTACAGCGGGTTACTGCTACCTGACAGGGCACGCGAGCAGTTTGGGAGGTGCTAGCACTGACGGCCGTGAAATCGAACTGCGCAAGGGTACTACCGCTATAGAGTGGCGCTATGTCGGCGATGCCACATGGCAGACGCTTGTGCCACTGGCTGATATTACGGGCCCGCAGGGTCCACAGGGAGCGCGCGGAGCAACGGGAGCAACAGGCCCCGCTGGTCAGGGTATACCGGCGGGCGGCACGGCTGGCCAAATGCTGGTCAAGCGGTCCGGCGCGGACTACGACACTAACTGGGCCACACCCACAGGCGGTGGCGGCATCCCTGAAGCGCACGCCAGCACGCATGCCACAGGGGGCAGCGACCCAATCGCGCCGGCACTGATCGGTGCCGCGACATCGACACACAACCATGATAGAGTGTACGCACCGATCAGTCACGCCGCCAGTGCCAATACATACGGAACGGGTAGCGGAACTAATTACGG
>OHKU01000352.1_pt1 | contig 26107 bp, 28 predicted proteins | sample 1568911 | NCBI WGS metagenome assembly OHKU01 (sample SAMEA3879574, study PRJEB24766) | human gut metagenome | biome: human-associated habitat; feature: feces | place: USA | collected 1985/1987
TCCCCGGCGTGGGGATTTGCTGCTCCGTCAGCATACGGGCAATCTTGGTCGGGCCATTTCCCGCAAGGCAAAGCTGGTAAATCTGCCGGACAACCGGGGCGGCTTCCTCGTCAACGATATAGTTCTCGTCCTTGTCCATGAGATAGCCATAGACTGGCTTGCTGGTTACAGGCTTGCCGCTCATGCCTTTTGCTTTCTTTACTGCCTTGATTTTCTTGCTCGTATCTCTCACCAGCCATTCGTTAAATAAGTTCCGCAGAGGGGTAAAATCATTGTCCATGCCGCCGTTTGCGCTGTCCACGTTGTCATTGACAGCGATAAAACGCACGCCCTTTTGAGGGAACAGCATTTCCGTGTAAAATCCCACCTGCAAGTAATTACGCCCCAGCCTGCTCATGTCCTTGACTATGACGGTGCCGACTTTCCCGGCTTCAATGTCTGCAAGCATGGCTTGAAATCCGGGCCGCTGGAAGTTCGCACCTGAGTAGCCGTCGTCGGTGTACCAGCGCAGATTGGTAAAGCCGTTCTGCTTGGCGTAGGCTTCCAAAATCCGTTTCTGGTTGGAAATGGAATTGCTCTCGCCTTGCAATTCGTCCTCATGGGACAATCTCGGATAAAGGGCGGTAATGAGGTTTTGGGTGGCTTGTCTTAACATAAAATCCTCCGTTTCCGACAGCCAGCCCCACTATTCCGTGGTTTCATTGTACCACGGAACAGGGGCGGCTGTACAGCGGTAAAAGTGATAAATCTGCTTCTTTACAGCTTGTCAAATCGCCTTTTTTTGTGTAGCAGCGGCTTCCGCTTCCAGTACCCTCGCCATCTTGTCGGCGGCGGTGCTGGTGGTGTCTTTCTTGAAAAAGCCGGACACGACAAGAACGGTATTCCCCATGCGGATTTCCGTCACGCAGTCGGGGCGGCGGGTGGTACGGTGGTCGTGCTGCTTGATATTCTCCATAGGCAATACTCCTTTCATTCAGCCAGCAGTTTCTTCATGGTTTCCATTTTCCGCTTTGCGGTTTCCTGCCGGAAGTTGACGCCAGTAAAGCGTATCGGGACGCACATGGACAGCAGTCGGTCATAAATCCGGGAATGGGCCGTGTCTGTCGGCTTTTTCAACTCGTCCAGCGGGCGGTTGGTGGTGGCGATCAGCGGCTTGTTGCTGCGGTATCGGGTATCAATCACATGGAATACCTGTTCCAGTCCATAGTCGGTGCCACGCTCCATGCCGAAGTCGTCAATGATAAGCAGCGGATAGCGGCAAAGGCGGGAAATATACTCATTCCGGCCTGTAAAGCCGGGAGAGAGGTCGCCCAGGATAACGGCGAAGTTCGTCATATATACGGGGACTTCTTTCTCCATGAGGGCGTTTGCGATACAGCCCGCAAGGTAGCTTTTCCCGTTGCCGACGTTCCCCCAGAACAGGCAGCCGATGTTTTCGGCCTGCATTTCTTCCCAATGCTCCGCATACCGCCGGGCAATCCCGGTCTGCGGGTTTCTGCCGTTGTCGTTCTCGAATGTCCATTGCTGCATGGCTGAGTCGGCAAAAGCCCTCTGTTTCAGATTTTCCACGGCTTCCACATGGCGGCGGTGTTCCTCGGCGGCCTGCCGCTGCTCACGGGCGGCTCTCTGGCAGTCGCACTCTGCCGGGTGGCGGTCACGGCCAAACAGCTCCTTACCCTCCGGGAAGTAGGCTTCTTTCGGCGTATGGCACTTTCCGCAGTAAAGCAGTCCGTCCTCGCCGATATAGTCCTCCATCTCCGGGGCGGCGGTTGTCATGTTCTCCAAAATATCTTTGATTTCACTTGTCATAAGCTTTCTCCCTCCATACAGGTATAGTCGGGGATGCCCTGTTTTACGGCTCCCTTTTTGTCATTGGCCGCCCATCTGTGCAAGGCGGCGGCATAATTCTGGTAGGCTTTCCCGCTGGCGGCAAGGTAATGGCTCATTTCCTCAATCAGCCGTTCCAGCCTGTCCGGGTATTCTGCCTGTAACTCGTCATATTCGTCCTTTGACAGAAAAATATTCTCATATCGGCCATAAGCTGTGGGCGGCTCCCCACTCGCTCTCATTGTTTGGTTCTCTATTAAGTTGTTTATATTAGTTTTGTTAGGGGTCGGTTTTCCGACCATCATAGGGTCGGTTTTCCGACCGTCATAAGGTCGCTTTTCCGACTGTATGAGGGTCGCTTTTCCGGCCATCAGTTGGTCGGAAAACCGTACCACTGGGACAGGCGGCACTTTCACATAAAGCCGATTGGGTGCGGAGAAGCCCCGCCGTTCCCGTTCTAAAAGCCCGGCTGCGTCCAGTTCTTTCAAGGCTCCCTTGATGGCGGTACAACCCTTGTCCAGCATTTCCGCTATCTCCGCAACGGGGTAGACAATGAATATCCTGCCCTCGCCGTCCTGCCAGCCGTTCTTCTGTGACAGGGTGGAGCGGTCTAATAAAAGCGCATACAGCAGCTTGGCGGTCTGTGAAATCTCCATTTTCAGCAGGAAACGGGGGTATGGAAGATAGGCGGGCAGCGTGGTGTCTGCCCTGATATAATCAGCGATAGTATCACCTCCCTCTGTGTTGTGTCGTTTTTGGGCTTTGTCACGCATTAGGACGGCATTTCCGGGGGGAAAGGATAAATGTATCGCATACCCTTTGACACCCACGAAAAAAGCCTTGATTTATGCGGGTTTGAAAGGCTCTAAAGCGTGACATCTCTGCCTTTGTTTCCGCTTTCTCTCGGCGGCTTTGATTTTCTTCATGCGCCCGGCGCAGTCGGGGCAGTATTTTCCCCGGTTGGATTTGGGGACAAAGGCCGCCCCGCAGACGGCACACCGTTTCCGGCTTCCCCGGCACAAGAGGGCTGCGGCCAGCTCCCCGTCAAGGGGCAGGACAGCCACACGGAACCAGCGGCACATGAGGGAAAGGGAAATGCTCTGGACGCACACGCAAGGCTCCCCGTCGTCTAACAGCAGGCAGTTCCCCTCGTCGTAGTTACAGCACTCATGCACCAGCCGCCGCGCCCGCCGGTGCTGGCGGTAGTCCATGCGGGGCAGCTTATCGCTCATGGCTCTGCTCCTTTCTGCGGTGCGGCTCGTCCCGGCGCAAAATCTGGTCGATGTTCCGCTTGACGGTCTGCAACTCCTTGAACCGCTGTTTCTGTTCGTGATAGGTGTTATACAGGCCGTCTTTCTCGGAGATAAGCTGCTCGATCTCGGCCTGCAACGCTTTCCGGGCGGGCAGCTTGGTAATGCCATGCGCCTTGAAATACCGGGCTGCTGCGTCGGCTATGATAAAATCGCTCTCATGGGCCTGCCGGTATGCGGCGCGGGCTTTCTCGGATTTCTGTGCCCGCAGCCCGTCGCGGGCGGCCTTGGTCTGGGCGTAGGCCAACACCTGCCGCTGCAACTTCTTTTTCCCTTGCAGCTTCGTTTCCAGTGCTTTCAGTTCGCCGCTGGTCTGGCGCATTTTCTGATAGGCGGTGTCAACGGCGGCTTCTAACTGCTCCGGGGAAGTAAAGCCGTATTGCTGGTAGACGGACAGCGTTTTGGCGGCCTGCTTCAGATTGTGTATCTTCGCCCAGCGTTCATAGCCCCGGCCTTTGCCCTCGGCCATTTTCTGCTCAATGTCCACAAGCCGCTGCACTCCGTCCTGTTTCGGGGCGGCTATCTCGGCTCTGGCAACCTGCAAGCGGTCTTTTATGGTGCGTGGGGGATCGGGGGATCTGGCTGGCGCTTCGGCTGCTCTGGCGGCGTTTTGCTCTAAAACGGCAAAGACAGCGGCGCGGTCAAAATCGTCGCCCAGCTTCCGGGCGGTAATTGGCTTTGTCCTGTCCGGCGTGAGGTAGGAAAGCCGCCCCCGGCTCTCCTTGACGGTCACACCCTCCTGCAGCAACAGAGAGGAAAACTCGTCAAAGCTGGCGGCGGTGGCAAGGGCTTTCCGTAGGGTCTGCCGCAGCTTCTCCTTGTTCGTTTCAAACTTGGTCTGCCGGGGCGTGATACCGCCTGCAATCATGGGGGCGTTCTGCTTGTCCAGCGCGGCCTGTCCCTTTTTCTGCGCCCAATACTCCCGGTCGGTGACGCGGTTCTTGCTGCCGTTCAAGAGGTCGATTTGATAAAGCCCCTCCCGGTGGCACATCTCCATGACTTCGGACTTGAAGTAGCGCAAGGCCGCGTCGGTACAGCGGTGCTTGCAACCGGCTTTCGTGTCGGCTGGCCTGTCCATGTAGGGCAGGAACGGCACTTCCTCAATCCGCAGGCTGTTTATGACGATATGCACATGAATGTTGCCGCTGTGGTTATGCCCGTCCGGGTGGGTGCAGACAAGGGCCTGGTGGCCGGGAAAATGCTCTTTACAGAATTGTTCCCCCAACGCCTGCGCCCGGTCTACGGTCAGGCCGTTGTCCGGCCCGTCCCGCGGGTCAAAGCTGATGATGTAGTGGTGGCTTTTCACATCTTCCCGCCGCTGGTTTTTCTGATAGCGGAGATTGGCCCGCATACACGCAACGGCAAAATCCTCCCCGTCGCAGTTCAGCGTGGACAGCCGGTAGTCCTCGCGGGGGATAAGCCTGCCGGTTTCATCAAGGACGGGCTTCATGGTAAACTCGTCATGCTCAAAGAGAAGATATTGCTCGGCGGCTCCGTAGTCGGCGTTTTTAGAGTTGATATGCTTGAGTGTTGCCAACCGCGTCACCTACTTTCTTGAGGACTTCATACTTGAGGACGGCAAGGTCGGATATGGCGGCGCGTACCTCGCCGGAAAGGGTGTTGTAGGGTACGCCGTATTCGTTCAGATACCGGGCAATCTGATTGAGGTTGCCGCCGATCCTGCCGTACTCGGCGGTCAGCTTCCCGACAGCGGCAAGCAGTTCATCGTTGACCGGGGAAAGGGTGACAACGGGGCGGATGGTGGTTTTGGTGATGGCCTGCCTTAAAAACTCGGCTTGGCTGATACCATACGGAGCAAGGCGCTCTGTGAAGTCCGCGTATTCCTCGTCGGTCAGCCCCGTCTTGATTACCCGGCTTCGGTGGGGCGTGTTGTAGCGTTTTCTCATAGGCGATTCCTCCTTTCAACCTACAACGGACATTTTTTCGTGAAAACTTGACACCTGTTTAAAAAATATTTTTGCGGCGCGGATATGGGGCCCCCGCGCAAGCCCAGCGAAGCGGGTTGCGTGGGGAGAGGACGAGCGACGGAATGAATGAGCTTTCGGCTTTAGCCGGAAGCGAATGATATACAGTCCGCGAGGACGAAAAGGCGGGTTTGGGGTGGCAACCCCAACAAGATTCCGCAGGAGCAAAATGAGCCGACAGGCGAATTTTGGTACTGCGGTAGAATCTTGCTCTGCCTGCGCGCACTCTGCCCCCGCTATCGTGGCTTTCACTCATTACCCGCTTTCAAAAGGGCGCTTTGTTGCGTTTTTCGCAGTTATTTTGTCTGCTCCCGTCCCGGCGTTTCGTTTTTCTCTCGCTATCCTCAATACAAGAAAACGAAAACTGCCAATCACCCCTCACCCTACAACGGACATTTTTCAGCTTTTGTCCACTCATGCGCGATTTTTTCTTTCACTTTACAACGGACATTTGGGAGAGGAAAAACAAGGAGGGAAATCGAAAAACGTTTAATTTACCTCTACCCCTACTACAATTTGAAACGGGCGTTTTGGTCGCTTCTGCTGTTTTTTCTTTCATCACTACTACGGTGCGGACGGGGGCTTTGGCTAAACAGGGCGCAAAAAAGCCGCAGAATTTTCAAAAATCTCTGCGGCTCTCGGCTCGGCGTTATTCAATTTTTGTTCCCATAATGAAAGGGGAGCGACAGCGTTTTATGCTGTTGCTCCCCTTGTCTGCCTATGTAGCAGGGGCGGGCACACTTGTCATACGGCGGCGCATTTATGCGCCGTTCATCTTGACCGTTGACATGGGCGGCTGGCTCTGCTATCGCATCATTATTTCATGACCATCGTTTTTAGTGTATTGCCTATATCAGCGTCAACGCAAATTGACTGCTCTTTTATTTGCGGCGGGCAAACGGCCTCGCTCAAATTGATGGTCGCGTAGACCGCCTTTCCATTTTCTGCGGTCATTTTCCAAAACGGGTATTTAATAATGACCGGGGTGTTGCCTCCCACGCCAAGTTCCAAGAACAGGATATGCAACTCCTTGTGCCGGCGGATAAAATCCTCATACCGCTGGAAAGCTGCATCCCAGCCATTATCTTGAACGAAGGTATTGTCGCAACGCAGATTCATCGTCATGGGCCGCCCACAAACAGGGCAGCGGGGTATCAGCTCAGAGGGAATACGCATATCGCGCTGCTCTTTCATCATTTGCTTCACGATTTGCTCATTGTCGTAGGTTTTGGAGTGGCAAGGGACGGAACATTGCCAAAGCCCATAGTCCCCTTGCGTATAAAACAGACGCTTTTTATCAAAGCCCACAAGCTGAAATTGGTGGTCAACATTGGTCGTGATAACGAAATAATCCCTATCTTTGACAAGCTCCAACAAATCAGCGTATGCCTGCCCCGGTGCGGGCATATAGCGGTTGTAATAGATGTGGCGGCTCCAATACGCCCAATATTCTTCCAAAGTCTGATACGGGTAGAAGCCCGCATAATACATATCTTGGAAATGGTATTTTGCGATAAAATCCGCAAAGTGCCGCTGGAAGCGTTCGCCGGAATAGTTCAGCCCCGCCGACGCGGACAGGCCGGAACCAGCTCCAATAATAATTGCGTCTGCGTTCTCGATTTCACTTTGTATTCTATTGATTTTTTCCGAGTAAGCCCCGGTAGATGTTGTAGTCGATTTCCTTAAAAACATTGAATATCACCTTTATTTTGCTTGCAGCAGCAGACCGATAACATCTAACTGTATCAACCGCAATTTCAGTCGCCCGCCTGTTTGGAAAACGGAACTCGCCTGTGGAGATACAGCAAAACGCTAACGACTGAACGCCGTTTTGTTCTGCTAAATCCAAGCAGGAGCGATAGCAGGACGCAAGCAGCCTTTCATCTTTCAAAGTCAGTTTTCCGGCTATAATTGGGCCGACGGTGTGCAGAACATAACGGCAAGGAAGATTGTAGCTTTTCGTGATTTTTGCCGTTCCTGTTTTTTCGGCGGCGCCTTGCTGCGACATAAGCTCCGAACATTCAAGCCGAAGCTGCACGCCCGCATAGGTGTGAATGGCGTTGTCAATGCAGCCGTGGCAAGGGACAAAGCAGCCAAGCATTTGACTATTTGCGGCGTTTACAATCGCGTCCGCCGCAAGGGTCGTAATATCCCCCCGCCAGAGGTACAGCTCACTTTCTATGGGAGATAAATCCTCCAACCGCGTAATGCCCTTTTCCGCGATTACCTCCTGTAAGTATTTGTCCTGCACTTTGATAAACTCGGCGTTCGCAGAAACAGGCGGGCGCACGTTCATCAAAGAGCGCAAGAGCCGCCGTTTCTCCTCTGTGCTGCTCGGAACGGAAATATCCCTGTATTCCGCTTTTTCCCCAAGCAGAGCGTTCAGCAGATAGTCAAGCCTTTCTTCCTGTGTCGTCATATCTTTACCGCCTTTCAATCGCACGAACCGGGCATATCTCAAAGCAGTTGCCGCAATGAATACAGTTCTCCTGTCGGATTACGACAGGCTTTTGCATGATGTCAATACACTTTTGCGGACACTTGGAATAACATAGTTTGCAACCGATACACTTATCTGTAACGAAATAGCCGGATTGTTTTTCCTGTGCGCCGCCAAAGGTAAAGGAAGCGCGTTCAATGGGCAGCTTAGAAAGGTCAAACCATTCGCCCGTCCCCGCATAGATTTGAAAAACCGTCAATGCGCTGCGGGATTGCTCGCCGGGATAAATCCTTTTCATATACTCGTTTTTCTCCAAAAGGGCAGGCAACATTTCTTGCCCAAGTTCCCGCGCTTTTCCCTGTATGGAAACCGCAACGCAAGAAAGCGTATCCTCGCCTTTCATAGCGGTAAAGGCAATATCCTCATGGGCTTTTAACCTCTGATAAAAACTTTTGCCCTTTGCCGTAAGAAAATACAGGTTGTTTTCGTCATAGCCCATCATGTCAATGGCGCAGGTAACAGGCCGCCCCTCGTCGTCAACCGTTGCAAAAACGGTGGAGTGGATTTCTTTAACAATGTATTGTAAATAATCTTTCGCTTGCATGGGAAACCTCCTATTCGCTCCCGCCCTTCAAAATCGGAGAAAGGCGCTTATAGAGCAGCATGGTAATCACGCTGACAGCAATTCCATTCAACAGATTAAACGGAAGGGCGTTGAACAAGACAACATCAAGTTTTGTCTTAATAAAGGGGATAAATGCCCCAAAGGACGCAATTACCTGTTCAAGCGGCATAAACATCTCAAACATAGGAAGCAGGATAAAGTAATTTACAATCGCTGCAATAACACCCATTGCCACGCTCGCGGACAGGCAGGAAAGGTAAGCCCCCTTTTTTGTCTTTCGCCTTTTATAAATCAGCCCTGCAACAAAGACATACGCCCCGCCGATAATAAAATTAGCAAGCTCGCCTACGCCGCCCGTCGAGGTTGTAATAAGCTGCAAAGCATTTTTGACAAGCTCAATCATAACGCCCGCCACAGGTCCGAACGCAAACGCGCCAATCAATGCGGGCAAGTCCGACAAATCCATTCGTGCGAAAGCTGGAGATAGCGGAACGGGAAACTCAAAAAAAGCAAGCACAAAGGAAATGGCGGAGAGCATAGCTATCATGGACAGCATACGCACATTTTGTATGGTAGATTTCTTTTTGGTAATCGTTATTGTGTTCATCATTCTCCTGTGAGATATGAGTGGAATTAAGAGGAAGCCCCACAAGTATGACACTTGCGGGGCTTCTCTTGTCATATCCTCTTTCATCCGGCCTTTTACCGTCGGTAACGGAATTGCACCGTTTCGGCTGCTTTGCAGTTCGCAGACTATACTGCCGGTCAGGGATTTCACCTTGCCCCGAAGATATTTTTAGGTTTTGCTTTACAGGGTGTACTCTTTGGGCGGGTTGCCGGAGAAGTCGGCAATTACCGCATGAGCGCCCTCAAGGTAGAACACCTCGAAAATGGGGTTGTCGGCGGTCTGATACTGCCCCTTGACGATGGGGTTGTTCATGCAGCCCTCTTTGACCGTCATGTTGTTTTCAAACACCGCCTTGCCGTTCAGCCTAATCCACGCATAGGCGGGAGAGGAAACGGAAACCTCAATGTAAGGGTTATTCCGAATGTCCTTGTAGACCTCTTTGGTGTTGTTGGTGCAAAACCACAGCTTCCCGTCCTGCTCAAAGCAGAACATAAACGGGCGGCACTTTGCCTTTCCGTCGCGGCCAATGGTCGCAAGGTACTGAACAGGATTTTCCTGCAAAAATTTTACTACTTCATTCATGGTAAGATACCTCCTAAAAATATTCCAAAGCATTTTACTTGCCTTGCACTATAATTGTATTTCCGTAATGCTTCCCTGTAAAGTAAGCACTTTATTGTGGCGTAGTTACCTGTAAGATACTATTAGAACTTGCCGTTCTCGTTTGCCCAAGTAGACGGGTCAGCAATGGTTTCCATTACGTCCCAATGCTCGGCAATTTTTCCATTCTCCACGCGCCACAGGTCATAATAGCTTGTCGGCTCGCCGCCATAAGTTCCCTCGCTAACGGCAAGAACAAAGTTGCCCTGCGCCAAAACCATGTGTACCTCGTCATAAATCATTTCGATACCCGCGTCGGCAAGCGCCGCCAATGCTTCACTCAGCCTGGAAACGCCGTCAGCGATTGCGAAATTATGCTGAATATAAGTATCTCCGTCAAAGTATTCGGGCGTCTTTTCTGCGTTGTTCCCCTGCATAACATCGTACAGGAAGTTTTCAACCAACTCTCTGTTCGCTTCGGTTTTGTCAAGGTCGGTAATTTCCATTGTTCCGTCTGTCTGCGTATGCCCAGAGGGATTAGGCTCTGCGACAAAAGCAAGGTTATCCCAATGCTCGGCAATCAGCCCGTTTTCAAAACGGAAGATGTCAAAGTCGACCTGTTCGCCTGCGCCCGCAAAATTATAGATGGTGTGCAGAAACACATACTCGCCATCTTCAAACGCCCGGATGTTTTCAACCGTTGTCTTGACTTCTGCGGAAGCAAGGTATTCGACTGAGCCGATAAAAGCGTCCCGCCCAGTGCCATAAGCAAGATTGTGCTGGATGTAATCCTCTGTGAGCAGGGACGCCGCAACAGAGGTATCGCCGGAAGCAAAGCTATTGATAAGGGACAACGCTTTTTCGATGTTGCTTTCTTCCTGTGGTGCAGAAGTTGTCTGCTGCTGTTGTGATGTTTCAGCGTTTGAGGGAGCTTGCGACGGAGTGCTTGGATTGCTATTAGAACAACCCGCCAAAGCCGCACCCAAGACAGCTAAAACAAGAAGTGTGGAAATAAGGTTTTCCATTTTGATATTCCTCCTATTGGATATTTTCGTGGTTGGTCTTGACTTTCCCAACTCTCGCTTATATAATGGCGTACAGACCGTTTGTAAAGTAAGCACTTTATTGTGGTGTAGTTGCCAAAAAGAAACTAATAGAAAGGAGTAATCGGAAATGGAAGTTTTATTACCCGCTTGTCCTGTTGAAACAACGCTTATGCTGATAGGCGATAAGTGGAAAGTCTTGATATTGCGCGATTTAATGGCAGGAAAAAAGCGTTTTGGGGAACTAAAAAAATCCATTGGGAGCGTAACGCAAAAGGTGTTGACCGCACAATTGCGCGATATGGAAGAAAAGGGGCTTGTAAACCGCAAGGTGTATGCGGAAGTCCCGCCGCGCGTGGAGTACACGTTGACGGAATTGGGGTACAGTCTGAAGCCCATTTTGGACGCAATGTGGGACTGGGGCGAGGGATATAAGGCGAAAAACAGCTAAAGAAATTGGAGCGGACGATTTGTCTGCTCCAATTTCTTTGGAATAGCGGGGTGGCTGTCCTTGTTTGTATTTTGTTTTATTAATAGAGGCGAAAATAGCAAAGCAACAGGGCGAAGTATTCAGACCTCGCCCTGCTGTTTATAATCTGCAAAGAAATTGTAAGCGTGAGTTGTTGGAGACCATCCCTTATTTTGTGTAAACCTCCATTAGGGTGTAGAATGGGAGCACCATAATGGAGGTAAAACATATGGCAAGGAAGAACCGAACCCCTGAGGAAAACGAACGACGCGCAAAGATTCGTGAACTGCTGCAAACAAGCAACATCAGCAGCATGGATGACATCCAGAATCTGTTCAAGGAAACGATTGCTGAGTTCATGGAGAACGACCTTGAGGCGGAGCTGGACGACGAGCTTGGCTACAGCAAGTACGATTACAAAAGCAAGGAAACGGATAACAGCCGTAACGGGCGCAGCAGCAAGACATTGCGCAGCAGCAAGACATTGCGCAGCAGCAAGACATTGCGCAGCAGCTTCGGAGATGTTGACGTTTCCGTACCCCGAGACCGCAAGGGCGAATTTGAACCGCAGGTTTTGAAGAAGAATCAAACAAGCATAAGTCAGGACATCGAGGAAAAGATCATATCGATGTATGCCAAAGGCATGACCACCGGGGATATCGAAACACACATACAGGATATCTACGGCATAGAAGTCTCGGATACAACGATCAGCCGTATTACGGACAAGATACTGCCCGTAGCAAAAGAATGGCAGCAACGACCGCTGGAAGCGGTTTACGCAGTGGTATTCCTTGACGCCATCCACTACCATGTACGCAGCGAAGGGCAAATCGTAAAGAAGGCAGTATACATAGCCATCGGGATTGATTTGGACGGCAGGAAGGACGTCCTCGGTATGTGGGTCGGAGAAAACGAAAGCGCCAAGTTCTGGGCAACAGTGCTAAATGGCCTTAAGAACCGCGGCGTCGAGGATATCTTTATTGCCTGCACAGATAATCTGACAGGCTTCTCGGCCGCTATTGAGGCAGTATTTCCGCGCACTGAGATACAGAACTGCATTATTCACCAGCTGCGCAATTCAAGCAAATATGTCTCCTACAAGGATTTGAAAGCCCTCATGGCCGATTTGAAAGCCATATATGCAGCCGTGGATGAACCGTCGGCATTAGAGGCGCTGGATTCATTCGCCGGTCGCTGGGACAGGAAGTATCCCAAGATATCGCAGTCCTGGCGTGACAACTGGCCCAATCTGAGTACTTACTTCAAGTATCCACAGGAGGTCAGACGGCTGATCTATACGACCAACGCAATCGAGGGCTTCAACCGTCAGCTGCGTAAGGTCACCAAGTCCAAATCGGTGTTTCCGACGGATGACAGTTTGTTCAAAATGCTGTATCTGGCGATGATAGACATTACGAGAAAATGGACGGGCAGGCGGCAGGACTGGAGCTTGATCCACGCCCAGATGGCGGTATTCTTCGCCGACCGGATGCCCGAGTAACACCGTCGGTGCCGGACGTCAAGGGTAAACCATTCGCCGCCCTTGACATCCGTCCACGCCGGCGTTATCTTGAAGAAAAGGCGACACCGGATGGAATCGCTGCCGCCAATCAATATTTTGCCCCGTCTACTCCGGTATTTGGAGTTTACACAGAATTTGGGATTCACCCAGTTGTTGGTGTAGTATCCTTAACTATGTGATACTCCCGTTTCCATACATAAAGATATTGCTTCTCTTTCAATCAATTTTGCCGATAAAAGGGAAATGTACTAAAACTCTTACCATGCCGGCGAACAACGTTCAAATCCCTTGTTTTGCGGGGATTTTTGACTTCGCTTTTTTACATATAACCCCGCGTTTTTTATTAGACTCAACCTGAAGGATGTTTTGCTGCTCAGTTTTGATTACAGTTAACTTACGCATTACAACAATTCATCTAATTCTCCTTGGCTGTAATAGAGTCTGTGGAGTTTAGATTCTTAGAGTGGAAAGCCAGCATTGAATTCCATGCCATATGGTAGACTATGCTAAGCAGTATTGATTGCGTCGTCCATGCTATATAGCCCAGGAACAAACCGCCTACAAATGCAGATACAGCGATCCTAACCGCAGCCTTCCCAGTACCATAACTTAGCATATGCATCAGCCCAAACAGCAATGCTGAAATAATTATAGCTCCATTTAACGAAATATAATCGATCCTTACGTTTAATCCCGGTATGGTCAGTAGTAGCGGAAGTATTAACCCCCTAAAAGCGATCTCCTCAAATATGGGATACATAACTATGCCTTTAAATTTGCCGTGAAAACCCACAAAACGCAAGGGAACATATCTTGGCACTATGAGGAGAATGGCAATGGGAATGATTATATAAACTATTGCGATTTGATCAAGTGACTGCGGAATTTTAAAAACATAACTGTCCTTTATCAGGAAAGCGCATAGCAGCATAATAGCGGCCCAGGGGTACACCGTATAGCTTTCCATTTCCTTTTTAGTCGTTTTTAACAGAAGATACAAAGCAGGTAGAGAAATAAAAATAAGCAGAACGATAACGATATTGATTAACATGATATACAACTCCTTTTATATTGTTAATGATATATTTGATAAAGCGTCAAATATATCGCTATGGGTTATAATTACAGTTATGCGTCCATGTTTATGTCTGTTGAGATAATCGGTAAGCAGTCTAACACACTCCGCGTCAATATATGCCTCGGGTTCGTCGAGCATGACGAATTCGCGGCAACCCATTAATACAGCAGCCATATTTACCTTCTTTCGCTGACCCGATGACAGCTCGCTAAGCCTTGTATTCCAAAACAGCGAAATATTCTTCATTGAACTGGCGTTTTCTAATATATTATGCAGTTCAGGCTCTGTGACAATCAAATTATCATGCATGCTCTCAAATGTAATATCACCGTTATACAACGAAAACATCTCACTTACAGTGATATCCCAGTTTAATGGCTCCTGCGCAAGGTATGTTATATGATTGCGCAGCAACTCAACATCCAGATCGGTTATATCTACTCCATCATATGCAATTCGCCCCTTTTCACACTTATATAATCCTAAAATCAGGTTAATTATGGTGGTTTTGCCTCTCCCATTTGAGCCCTTGATTATAAGCACATCACCAAGCCTGAGCGTAATATCTGGGTAGGTTATAGTATTTTTACCGTCAAATGAAAACATTAATTTTTTTATAGTAATTTTCTGAATCGTTCCATTGATATCCATTGTTCCGGATTTCTCAGATTGAATACTGTTAAGCTCGTCCATTCTAGCGATGGACGCCTTGCACTCGCTGTACTGGACGCTAAGATTAACATAATACCTAACAGATGATATCATCATCCCATATAACGACAATGTAATGGTAAGTTGGCCTATCGTAATCGAATTTTCGGAAAATAAGTAAACTCCGAAGAAAAGAAAAAGTATTTGAATAATCACTGTAATGATGTTATCTAGGGACTGGAATTTGAATATGTTACGAAAATGGCTTATCACAGTATTAAATAACTTAGAAAAGAAGCCCTCAAATATTGCTTCTACCTTACTATACATATTATTGCATTTTATCGTATATGCGTTATTTACCTGCTCGGTTATATTGGTCGAGTATTTTACCCGCGTTTCTTTTAGCTTTGTTCCGGATTTATATATTTTTTTCATATATCTGAGAAGCAGCAATACATACGGCGGAAGACTGGCGGCCGCGGTCGCAAAGAAAAAGGGATGTATACTGAATAATGCCAGCAGCGTAACGGCTGCCACAAGAAGATTTTTGAAAACATAATCAAAATTAGCGACTAAGAACTTGACAATACTGGATATATCGTTATGTATGCGCTGTGACAGATATATGGAATTAAATGACTTTAATTTTAAATAATCTACCCTAAGCGAGTTTTGCAACACAGAGTTTTCAAGCTCAAAAGTCATCTGGGTTTCTATAGCCGTTTTTTTGAGATTCAAAAAATATACTGAAACAATATTTATTGCGCCGATTAACACCATAAGCGCCACGCTGAAATATGTGTCATTAAACCTGCCCGTAACAAGCAGGTCAATTATATTTGCATTAATGAACTTTGTGGCAAGCACACATACTTCACAAAGAGCCGATATGACTATCAGCAAAATTAGAATGTATTTATGATTTTTGAATAATAGCTTAAAATAATTCACAAACGCATCCTCATCGTTCAAATCGGTAATCCACACTAAAATCCGGCGTTCCAACAAAGACCTCGTATATAAGAAACTTCTGTTCGCAATCTATATTCAGAAATTTGAAGAATGCATTGTCTAAAAAACCGCCGGAAGCTATCGCACCAAGAGACATTCCCGTAGAAGTTAAGTATATATTCTGCACTGCGTGGCCTGCTTCCAAGTGCATAAATCTATAACCTCTGTTACCATCATATTTATATCCTGTGTATTTCATATCGCCAACAATATGTATTGAAAATGCAACGTTTGCAGTTAGGGAGAGCGAGGTGGTTAGATTGCTATATTCATCATAAATAAAATTTTTGCGAATGATATTCAAGCAGTGCCTAATAGGGTTATATAAATATATGCCATTGGCAATGCCGTCAACATTCAAGACAACAACATAAAACATTAATGAACATATACCGCCTGCAGTTGGAAAAGCATATAGATTCATACGGGTATGTTCTTTGGTTTCATTATAGTGTCCATTTATCCCAAAGCTAAAATACAGTAAATTGGAAAAAACCTTGCCCGATACCGGCTCATCCGCAAACGCTCGGACACTCCTGCGTTTTAGCAGCACACTGGGAAGGGATTCATCTAAGAAAAACGATTCATCCGGATGGCTTAGAGCAACGGCAGATTCCGATACAAAATTTTCATTTTGATACAAATGTACGCGAAATCTATCATCCCTCAAAGCATTGTCTATTCCAGTGGATATATTGATAGCATTGACCTCGTTCAACGAAGAATTATCGTGAAAGAACTCGTGAACAGGAATGCCGTTGATTGTCTTATATACCAATGAATAATCAAATCGCTTTTGTTTGTCCACCTTAAATTACCTCCTATCCAGATAAAAATCCTGTTATATCAGTTTTGAGTTCTCATTTCATGCTGACCGCATACACAATTTCTAAATCTACTAAGATTGAATCTGTCTAAAATACCGAAATTAAAGTCATACCGCAAAATAAATCCCAGTGTTTTCAGACGCCGGTTCGCGGAAGGCCATATAAATGAAGACAGCTCGTTTACAACCATGGCGTAGCTCAACAAAGCGTTGGCAGGATTGTTTATAATACTAAACCCATTGGCGCCATTGTTAAGCTCAGAGATTCCGTTTCTAACGGCGCATTCAATGCATGGTGTTTGCTCGCCAATACAGAGCGGACCAAGCCACAATGATTGGTCATTGATAGCAACACTAAGAAATGGAATATGATGTCGTAGAGAAATCCTATGAACGTTTTTTGCCAGATCGCCATAATACTCGTTTTGAATTAAGGCAATAATATCAACATCTTCAAAAAGGTCTTCAACATATGTATAATCACAATATTTGTGAAAATAAAGATCTATATTTCCTTTTATATCCCTAAGTCTACTTTTAATATATCTCTCATAATCATCAACGCAGTGGATATGTAGATGCAAAACCACATTTGGATTAGCGATTAGATAATTCATAGCGCTAAATATATGGCCGCAGCATATGGCGTCTATGATAACGATGTTTACAGGTTTATCATAGTGGGGGTTCGCTCGCTTAGGGATAGAGCTGTTGCCATATAGAAAATAGGATTTATCTATCAAAACCAGCACATTCAATGTCACTAGTTTAACAACCATATCCATGAACCCGCCTAAGCCTATCTTATTGGATTGGTCTTTAGGCAGGGCGGAGTAAAGAGAATCAATGGTATTGGGGTAGTACAGCAGATCAAAAATAGGATTCAAGCAGCCTATATTATCACCCTTTAATACATATCTTTTGTTGTACAGTAGGATATCTATATAATCATCCCCCTTGTTTACAATACAGCTATCGTTTAATTTAACAATCGTATTCTTATCCATAAAGCCTCCGCAATAATCTTAGGGGAACGGTATAAACGTACATTCTCTATCAAGCCTTACATTCGTCACACTTTCCACAAAATCATATACATCGTGACTGAATTTCATTGGAAACATACTAGGAAACCAGTTTAAGTCTATTATCTTTACGTTTTTTAACTGACTGCAGTAGCCTTGAGGATTAACGTAGCAAATTATGGGGTCGATCCCGTATTTTTCATGAAGCTTTTTAATTACATCTGTATATGATGCCGTGAATTCGTCCTCTGTGACCCCGTTTGACCCTTTACCAAGATAACTATAAGCATCATATTTTTTTCTTGTTGATATGGCAAAAAACATATCTGAGTAGTCTTCCAATGACGTTAGCGCTCCTTTTGCCTCCATATTATGGGCGGTACTCCTGTAGTGAAACCTAAACTGGTCCAGTTCCTTCACGCAGCTTGCTAACGCCTGGTCCAACGTGAGAGATGAACCCAAACCAATATAAAAGTTATCGTCAATGATACCATAGCCTATAACAACAAAGAAGCCTTCGACTATGGATATGTCAAAGAACTTTATTTCCGATACATACCGGCTATAATTAACGGCCTTCGCAATCCTGTCGGTTTCAATATATTTACCCGGAGATTTAGAAAGGTAATTAAATACAAAGCTTTGCCTCTCTATAAACTCACAAAGTGCATGAATGATGCATTTGTCTGAAGATGTGTGGCTTGCAAGTCCGCATGAATCGATAAACAGATTGCGTTGATTAATTTTTAATACGCTGATTTCCACCACTTCTTTTCTTATAATTGAGTATCCCTTTATAGAGTTCTTTCGAAGCAGACTACCTAAAGATAAAAAATTGTCCCGCTCTATAAATTCCCCTAATGCCGCCAATACCGCGAATTTCCTTTTTATATTTACATTATAGCCTGACACTGAGGTATTTGAGAATGATTTGATTAAAGCTCCCGTTTTGTTCAGCAAAAAATTCTTATCCGTGATGGATAAGCACGCTCTCATGGACAATAAGACTGCATCACTCATAGGTCCCTCCTATACTACCAAGCAGTTTGGTGTTCCGCCCAAATCGTAAAGTATTGAATATTCCATGATAATAGTATTGTTATGTGAGTGCATAATATTATCTTTAAGTGGGATGCAGTTTAACAGGTCGCTCGAAAAACAGCGAACCGTCAATTCACGTTGAAATCCCTTTGTATTAAGCACAGCAACATTCAGGGAAGTAAGCCAACGAGGAAGCGTAGCAGCCTTAGTTTCAACAAAATTAGCCAACGTGCGTTTGGGCAACGTATCCCTTAAACGGCAGACGTACTGGTATACCTCATTATGAATTTCAGGGCTAATTGCGGAATAAGGAGAGTAAGCCGTCTCCAGATTAATCCTTTCAAGAAGCTTAGCTTCATATAATGCCCCTATGAAGGAGTGGTGATATGTGCCACTATAACTTACCCCTGTGGCAATCAGCGTATTTTCATCATTGAACAAAATAACAACAAAGGTAGGAGAATCTAATATACTATTGCAAGCAAATAAAAATATCTGTTGGCTCGCAAAGCCTATAGAATTTATCGTCCTTATCACCACATCATCTATTTCAAGGCTGAATCCTTGTCTTTTATACCAAAACAAAAGCAGTTCATTTTTCTCTATAAGCTCGTTTTTAGCCTTTTGAACCACGCGATTAGAGGACAATCCTGAGGCGCTTCCAGTGGTGTCCATCATGCCAAACGCTTCATTTGCGCCGTAACCAAGATACTCCCGTTTTGTTTTTCCGACAGAGGATGTCAGCAGATTAATATAATCTACATACCCATCGCTTGCGCCGTTAAAGCCTATACGCACCCTTTCTAGATATTCGTTATATGCCTTTAAGTAGGCGATGTCCTTTTTTTTATCTATCGCGCTCTGGGTATAAGGAAGTATCTTTTTGCCGACCTTAATCATCTCCAGAATACCGCAGGAGATGTTAAGATTATCGTTAAAATGATTGTAGTTTAACCGAAGCCGGTTGCCGGAATTTGCAAATAGCATAATTAACACCTAATAGCCATGGCCTTTATTAGCAGCAGGTTGTTTAGATTTAACTTTAAGGCATGAGCGTGTATATTTGGATTAAAAGTATACAGAGCAATCTTACGGACAATACCTTGTGTTTTTATTGAAATCCGTTCAAAAACTCTGCCGATTTCTATGCAGCTTTCAAATAATCCCCCAGCATTATGAAGTAGCACTGTATTTTTTAGGTCGGCGAAGGCATATATGAACGCCTGAAAATCTCTTAATCCACTTAGTTTAACTGCCAGTTCGTCGTTCAAATCACCGTACAAAAAGACCGTCCGCGCCCTTGGCGAATAGTAGTATATCCCGTCCTCATGGCCCACACTTCCTCTCAAAACAACGCAATAGACGGCGATGACATCCTGGCACAAGCAAATATCATCAACGCAGTTAAATACAGTTCTGATAGGCTCGTTGAAATCCGTCAATTTTATTTCCTTAATGTAACTTTCAGGGTTATCTACAAAACATAAAGATGCACGCTCTGATGATATATCCTCTTTTATGTATTCTATAGACGACTGAAAGAACTTACGCATATTGTTTTCTATGCGCTGTGAGTTTCCGCTTATATACCTATCTTCATCAAAACGTTTATTCATAGCAGTCACACAACTCCCAGTGGATGGCATTATCATAAATGAAGCGCCGTTGATTAAAATCATAATATTTGACGCCAGTTATGTTATAATTATCACTTATGGTTAAATCGCTCAGTATTTCGTTAACCAAGGGCATCGCCATATAAGGCGTTATAATATTTTTAACATTGAACACAGGGGTTCTGTTATATATTAAGTCCATAATTGTCTGGAATGAAGCGCCGCTCTGAAGTTTGGAAGCACACCTTAAAGAACTTTCCAGATGAGAGAAAAAGCACTGCGGACAGGGATTATACCATTCTCTTTTATAGTAGTTCGAAAAGTACACCATATTATTATAACTAAACACCATTCTTGAGAGCAGGTTATGCTGTCTGACCTTTTCAGTGATCTGAGCTAAGGCTTTTAAATTGAATGGGTTTAGAAAGAAAATGAATAGATCATTTTCTTTGCCATTCCAGCAACAATCCTGGAATCCGTCGTAATCTATAAGGCTATTCTGCTGCAAGGCATACGCGACCCCGAGACTGTTATTTTTAATGCTTTCCAGTGCTATAGCATCGTTTGAAAAGATTTGCACATTATTAAACTGTGTATTCTTCTCAATAACCTTCTCCATAAGCTTATTATCAAGTAAAAATTTAGTCGCCGGGTCAATATCATCGCCAAAATAATGACCAAGCATTTGTGAAGAAACATTATAATCCTTATGTTCATCTAAAAACAGAAAAAACCGCACCATTCGTTCATCTGTCAAAATGGTTATATTTAAATTGTTCTGTACAACCGAGTATTCATCTAGCCTGGCTATTATAAAAGGGGCAATCCTATACATTTCCTCCACGCGCATGATTAATCCTCCAGACTTCATTAAGAAAGCAATGACTCTATTACAGGCTCCAGTTGTCCAGCAATATTAACTAAAAACAACCTGTCAAAAAGCAGGTTGTTTCAGCTTATAGTATGATTTGTTCAACTTCAACCGCGCTATCCGCGCCACCGCCACCACAGCAACAGGAACAGCACAGAGTGATATTATCATTGGGTGTAACATCAAAATTGTTACTACTTGATGATAAACCAAATCCGGCTCCATTCAACATGCCATCGGTCTCATCGCCTACTGAAGCTTTAATAATAACAGTAACGCCTCCACCTTTATTCTCGTCCATAATCACACCTCCTTTCATTAAATAATGTAAACTATAACTAAAACCAACTAAAGCCTGTAATTTACAAATATGTATTTAACAAGTTTACTTATGTATTGATAATATATATGCTATTAACTGGTGTGTCAAGGGCTTAAAAAGATTATATATAAACTTTTTGCAGCAGTGTCAGACATGGATGATACATTTGATCCAAGCAAGTTGTCAAGTGAAGGGTGGAAATTATCGTTGAATTACACCCCCGAAGTTTGGACAAGAGAGCCAATGAATGGAGAATATTATGGGACATGAGGTATACACAAAAGAAGTAAAATCGGCAGTGTTATAATATATTTTATCTAGACATGGCAGAGGAAGCAGTAGAGGGGAGTGTAATATCCGCAACACCGGTAGACAATCGGATAACTCGTATGGGATACACGGAGAAACTGGACTTTGGCCGAAGTCTTTAGGGCAGACAGAAAGGCCTGGATGGCGAATTCCGCTTAAAGGTGATACAATTCAAGCATGAGTATAATATGTTCTGCATACGGACCGCTGCCATTTTCAGTCTGGATAACCGTGCGCTGATGGAATAAAAGATTCCTGGAAGAAGGCACACAAGGCTCAATGAAAAAGGATACTGAGTCGTCGCCCAAGGAAAGGAAACAGTCTGAACTGGGGCATGAGAACCGGCAGTTGACAGAGGAAAACCTCCTGGTATTTTACCTCCAGATTTGTTGTTTCGATGTAATGTAAGCGTGGGTTTTGGTGTGGTATCCTTAACTATGGGAAACTCCTTGCTCCAATTTAGAAACTGTTTGGCGCACCACATTCAGCTTGATAGCAAACTCTTGTTGCGAAATCCCTTTTGATTTTCTGATTGATTTAATATTTTTATTTAGCATTAGGGATAACCTCCTTCCTTGCCACAATTATATGAAGATTTGCCCGTTGCTACAAGCAACGGAAATTAACATTACGTTATTTTATCTTATCGGCATGCAATGTTTTCAAACTTTTTTCTTTTTCCGTCTGTCAACGGGCTTTTCTGACCTTGTGGTATCAGCCGCATAAACATGATAATTATAACATACTTCTGTGAACTTTTCTGCCTTGTGCTGTACGGAATAGCGGCGGGGCGGCTGTTCTTGTATGTTGTTTGTGTTCTGCTTCTTTATTAACCTTGTGCATTGCGCCGGGGTTGTCATTGCCATACCCCTCAAGGAGATTGATAACTCCCCATACGCCAAGCCCTGCTCCAAGTGCGATTACCAGTGTCTGCAATACTCCGACTGCCGAATTGAAAAATGCGATAACTAAGCCTCCTTCAAAATTTTTGGGTTGTGGTGCGATATATATATAAACAAAGCCTTTCGGCTTCGGCTGGACAGAAGAAATTCCCATAGCACAAGGCTTTTGGGCATAAGAAAAGCCCGCTGTTTGGGTGGGTCTAAACAGCGGGCAGCTCGGGCGGTTCGTCTGAAAGGTCGATTTCCATAACCTCAAACGTATCGTTCGGTTTCAGTTTCAGTTTTGTGGACAGATATTTTTCAATATCAAAGGTATGCCTTTTGTCAGAATCCGCAAGATAGCGGTAGTTCGGATGCTTGGTTATATCGTACTTCGAGGAAAGGAAAGGGCGCTCGCCGCGGACTTGTAAAATACACTTCGCTCCGTCCATTACGGCGATTTCGTCCACCGACATAAGCTCACGCCCGAGTTTTTGAAAATTCTGGCCGTGGGATTCCTGATTCCCCTTAGTGACAGAAGTGTTGTACATATCCACCGTTTCCTTGCCGAGCATCTTGGAAATTTCCTCAAGTGTGGTCTTTTCTTTGCCGCCGAGAAATAAGGTGGTGTCCATGTTGCCAACGATGGTGTCGGCGTTGTCCTTGTAGATACTTTTTAACTGCGATTGCGCCTGCAAGATAACGCAAGCCGAGATTTCACGGCTTCGGATGGTGGCGATGAGTTTCTCAAACTTCGGTATCATGCCAATATTGGCAAATTCATCTAAAAGACAGCGCGCATGGACAGGCAAGCGACCGCCAAAGTCGTTGTCGGCGCGGTCACAGAGCAGGTTGAAAAGTTGGGAATATGCAAGTGCTACGATGAAATTGAAGCTGTCATCGGTATCTGAAATGATGACAAACAGAGCGGTTTTCTGCTTAACGACTTCCTCCTGCTTGGTCTTTGGATTGTATTTCTTGTAGCCGCCGAGATTGTCAAGCTCCAATTCGTCCTCGCTCATCATCTCCCGAACCTCGGCAATGTCGAACGGTGAAAGCCTTGCACCGCAGGAAATGAGGATGCTTTTAGCCGTTTTGCCAGAAACGAATTGTCAAGGACTTTTTAATCAAGTTCACAAAATATTTATATAGTTTGGTAGCAAGAAAGGATGGAACCTGCTCTCTGATTTTAAAACAGGTCTAGGTGATTGAAATATTACTCATTTCTTGATATAATAAAGTAACAGAAAGGGGGGCTCCATATGACTACTAAAGTCAAAAAATCAAGAATGGCAGAAGTTTTTAAAGTTATATTTAGTGGACTATTCGGTGTTATACTTACGATTCTATATCAACATTTCTTAAACCCTCCACAATCATTTGCGTTTATTTACAACGGGAATGAAGTACTTGTAACAGAAACTGAGTATGTTGAATTGGTTGAAGAAAATAATAGTTTGAAAAAACAATTGGAAACAATGCAGATTGAGCTTTCATCTCTCCAAACTCAACAGGAGAATCAAAAGTCTGCTCAAGCAATAGAGCAGTTGTTAAAACAAGCTACTGATTATTGGCACAGTTCTGACTATATCCAAGCATTAAGCGTGTTGAAAAATTCTAATATTCAATCGAAAGATATTCAGTTATTATATTTAAAATATTCTACAGAGTATACAGCAAGTTTATTAGTACAGACAGACAATATGATTGCTGAAAAAAGATATGATGATGCTATTTCACTTCTTACTGATGGACAAAGTCTTGTATCCGATCCAGAGAAAATTCAGCATAAAATTAGTGAAATCCGCGACAATGCACCTATAAAGTTGTCGAAATTAAAAATCACATCTTCTCGATTTTTTGATTTACAAGATAGTAAATCATTAGTAGATACAGTCGGAAATAGCTATCCTCAGGAAATCTCTTTACAACATATGCAGAGGGAGATTCTAACTACGGTTATGCTTCGTTTTACCTTGGAAAAAAATATGTTGGATTAGCAGGAACTATTGCTGTTTCTGATGAAAGTGAAGATGTTGGTTTAGAAGGGTGGATTGAAATATATTCAAAAACGGGTGAAGACTACACTAGGCTATATCAATCACCCACATTATACAGAATGTCAACTCCTATTGAATTACCAGAACTCAACTTGTCTAATGCAGACTGGATTGAGATTAGATATTATAATAGTGGAAACTATTTTAGCCTTGCTCGCGGATATCACAGTTTAAGAATTATAATTTCAAATGTAACCCTATATTCCTTGTGAATTGTATGCTACATATTTGTTTTGAAATGGATACAAATTAAAGCCGGGAACTCGTTTTCAGATTCCCGGCTTTTCCCCTGTCATGCAGGTTACATCTGCTGTATCTCGTTTTTCAGCATACGCTTGATTTTATCGTTCATGGTTTCCGTGTTGGTGGTGCTGAAATGCACCCTCTCCCGATAGGTGGTCTTGCCGATTTTCTTTACCAGTGCAGGGCGGTCATGGGGTTGCTTGGCGGTATCGGTGGAAAACCGTTTGACATAGATGAAGGCAGGCCGCCCAAGCCCCTGTTTCACACGTTCAATCAGCCCGATGTTATCAAGCTCCGCCATGAGCTTCACGCCTTTGTTGTGGCCGCAGTTCATGTACTCCTGCAAATCCTCAAGAGTGAAGTAGATGAAAACCCTGTTCTGCTTGTCAAGCCAACCGTTTTTGAGGGATAGCCCCATGCGGTCGAGCATCAGGCCGTAGAGGATTTTGGCGCTGTCGGTCAGCCCCTTGTAACGGTCGTTGGTGAACAGGGCTTTGGGGAAGCGGTAGAACGTGTATTGCTCCGCTTCACAGCCGTAGTAATAATCGTGTGGTATTGACTGCCTGTTCATAGCAGTACCCCCCTTGTTTGGACATAAAAAAGGCACTTCAATTAAGAAATGCCTTTCAGTTTCGCAAGGGCAGAACAGCACGTTCTACCTTTACCGATATTCAGTTTTCAGGTTGTGAAACGGTTGTTGTGGGTAAAAAGGCTTGTTCGTAGCGGTGGTTGTGTAAAATCATATCGCCGTGAAGCCCTGTGTTTAAGCCGTTTTTTCGTTCTTTTGCGTTTTCCTTCTTTATCGGCACTTCTTCAACGAGTGGTACGCCCGCGATATCAGCAAGAAGCGGCGCATCAGCAACAAGATCAAGGGCAACGCGGGCGAGCCGATGGGCCAGCCGCCCTATGGCTACGTCAAGGATCCCGACAATCCGAAACGCTGGATCGTGGGCGAAGAAGCGGCCCAGGTGGTGCGGCGGATTTACAGCATGACCCTGGAGGGCTTCGGGACAGAACAGATCGCGGCGAAGCTGTCTGAGGAACAAATCCTCACGCCGAGAGCCTATCGGCTCAAAAAGGGCGTCAAGCGCCCCGGCAAAGGCAAGGAGCGCGGGCCGACCATGTGGAACAGCTCCACCGTCACGAAGATACTCTCCCTCCAGGAGTATTGCGGCGACGTTCTCAACTTCAAGACCTACTCGAAATCCTACAAGAACAAAAAGCGCCTGGAGAACGACCGTGAAAACTGGATGATCTTCAAGGACGTCCATGAGCCGATCATCGAACGGGCCGTCTTTGAGCAGGTGCGGCAGAAGCGGGGCAAAATACGCAAGCGCCGCACCAACGAGGGCGAACGCAACATGTTTTCCGGCCTCCTAATCTGCGCCGACTGCGGGCACAACCTGCACTTCCACTTCAATCAGGGCAATCCCGAAATCAGGTATTTCAACTGCTCCAACTACAAGGGCAACCGCGGGACCTGCACCGCCACCCATTATGTCCGGGTGGACTTCCTGGAACAGGTGGTGCTTGGCGAGATACGGCGGCTGATGAAGTTTGCCAGCCTCTATGAGGACGACTTTGTGAAGGCCGTCATCGGCCATTCCCAGCAGGCCGACGAGCTGGACCGCAAGCTGAAGGAAAAGGAGCTGAAAGCCCTTCTCGCCCGTGACGAGGAACTGGACGGCCTCTTTGAGCGCATCTATGAGGACAATGTT
>OHKU01000387.1_pt1 | contig 24356 bp, 25 predicted proteins | sample 1568911 | NCBI WGS metagenome assembly OHKU01 (sample SAMEA3879574, study PRJEB24766) | human gut metagenome | biome: human-associated habitat; feature: feces | place: USA | collected 1985/1987
ATTTGAATATACAATAATTCAAGCTGAAAAGTTTGTTGAAAATAAAGCAGTAGAGAAAATGACAGAAGAATTTTTAAAACAAAAGGAAAATAATGCTTGACTTTTTGAATACAATATATTATTGTTTAGTCAGTAGAAAAAAACATGCGAGAGGAGGTGTACATAGTTAAATGAACCAAGAAGAAATATTTGAAAAAGTAAAGAAAATTATAGTTGAACAATTAGGTGTTGCAGAAACATCTGTAACAATGGAAGCATCTTTTATAGATGATTTAGGAGCTGATTCTTTAGACATAGTAGAATTAATTATGGCATTGGAGGAAGAATTCGATATGGAAATTCCTGACGAAGATGCAGAAAAAATCGTTTCTGTAAGTGACGTAGTAGACTATATCAAAGATAATGCTTAGTTAATATTAAGAAAAAGAGGTATCATATGAGATTATGGTATCTTTTTTTGTTTGTAATAAAAAGTAAATACAAATGTAATATTAATGTTATTTACTATAGGTAATAAAAAATATATAATTTATATAAAATATTATGTAAAAAGGGTGATTGTATGGAAGAAAAATTAGGAAAAATCGTAGATGACGGAAGAATATATGATTTGGATGATATAGAAAGTATAGATAAATTAGAAGCATTATTAGGAAAACTAGAAAAAAAAGAAGCAGATATTAAACGAGAAATAGATGAAAGTATAGAAGCCGATTTACAAGAAAGAGAATAGGGGGAAGTATAATGGACGAAAGACAAGATATAGAGAAAAAAGATAAGAATATAGCTCAATTAATGGTTGAGCTAACAACAGTACAAGCGCAGATAAAACTTGTAAAAGCTGCAATATTTATGAATAAGCAAAAAGCAGCAATTTCAACTAAGATGAAAGATTTTAAGACATATGCAGAAGGACAAGCTGAAAAATATTCTCAAAATATGGAAGAAGCAAATAAGGCAATGGAAACATACAAAAGTGCTGTAGAAGAAGCTATGCAACAATATGCAGATGATTATCTTGATATAATGGCTGAGCAAGATGAATGGCAAAACATGGAGATTGATAGAATGGGAGAGCAAAAAGAGCTATCTTCATCAATTAAAGAAAAAAGAAAAACTCCAGAGTATAAAGAGTGGAAGCAAGAAGTTAAAAATATGAATAGAGAAATTAAAGCAGCTGCAAATGATCCAGAAAAGCTAGCAAAATTAGCTGAGGAATTAAAACAATTACAAGCCAAAGATCCAACATTGCCAGAACAACAAAAATTAGAATCAGTAAAAAATGATAGAATCGCAATAAGTGAAATCATAAAAGAAAATGACGAGAGATTAGTCGAGATAAAAAAAGATAGAGATGACAAACTAAGTGAATTATTAGAAAGTAAAGAAACTGCATTAGCTAAGATTGAAAAACAAAGCTTTTGGCAAAAAGTTGTTGGAGCATTAACACCAAAAGCAAAGAAATTTAAAACAAATGTAGTTGATAAAATTGTAGAAAAAGCAACAGAAATAAAAGATGAGAAAATACCACAAATTATAGAAGATAGAAAAGTAAAGAGAGAAGAAAGAAAATTAAAAAGACAAGAAAGAATTGGCAAGATGGTTGAATTTGGAGAAAAGGTTGGAGATAAATTAGTTGATGCAAAAGACTTTACAATTGGTGCAGCTAAAAAGGGAGTAAAATCTGTAATAGAATTCGGAAAAGAAGCTAAGAAAACAACAATAAAAGCTATTAAAGGTATAGGAGAAAAAGCAGTAGAAACAAAGGACAATGTAAAAGAAGGTTTAAGAACAGCAGTAGAACAAAGTTCCCAAACTTTAGAAGATTTAAATGATGCAAGATAAAAAGAAATTCAATTTTGAATTTCTTTTTTCTTTACTTGCAAAAACAAAAAAATGTTATATAATAATAACATCTAGGAGGGAAATATGTTAGAAAATTTTGAAAAAAATATAGGATATATATTTAAAGATAAAAACTTATTAAAAACAGCATTAACACATACATCATATGCTTATGAAAAAAAAGTGCAAAGTAATGAAAAATTAGAATTTTTAGGAGATAGCATATTAGAATTTATATCTAGTAACTATTTATATAAAAATTATACAAATTTAAATGAAGGAGAAATGACTAAAGTTAGAGCAAGCGTTGTTTGCGAAAAGAGTTTATATAAAATAGCATTAAAGCATAATTTTGGTGATTTCTTATATTTAGGAAAAAGTGAATTATCAAATAACGGAAATAAAAATGAAGCAATATTAGCTGATAGTGTAGAGGCTGTTATTGCAGCTATTTTTTTAGATGGTGGCTTAGAACCTGTACAAAAATTTATAATTGAAAATCTAGCAGATGAAATAAAAATAGCAAGTCAAAATGTGGGACTAAAAGATTATAAGACTGTATTACAAGAAAAATTACAACATAAAGGCACTGTAAATATAGAATATAATATTTTAAATGAGAGTGGTCCTGATCATAGTAAGGTATTTGAAGCAGAAGTAAAATGTAATGGAAAGCAACTAGCAACAGGGAAAGGAACATCAAAAAAAGCAGCAGAAATGGAAGCAGCTAAAAAAGCAATAGAACAGCTATAATGTAGGAGGAAAAGACATGAAAGAAAAAATATATATTCCTATAAGAATAAATGAAGAAATTTTAACTGATGAAATTGCGAAAAAACTAGCGAATAACAAACATAAGAAAATTTTATTAGAAATAGTAGATACAGATTTTACGAGTATTAATATTAAAAAACAAGAAGAAATTTTAGACCAAATTAATAAAGTTTTAAAAGAATATAAAGCTTTTGGAATAAAAATATTGTCTACTCCAGACAGTATAGACAGAAACAACTTGAAGCTTTTAAAAAAATATAAAGTAAAAGAAATAGAATTATTGATAGAATCATCAAATGATTATATATTAAAGAATATTGGTGTGGATTATAAATTTGATGCTGCAAAAAAGGTAGCCAAAAAAATAAAATCATATAGATTTTTATTAAATGTAAAAACAATATTAGGACTTCCAGAAAGTACAGTAGCTGACGATTTAAACACTGTAAGACAAGTTATAAAATTAAAACCAGAACAAGTAACATTAACTCCATGTAATATTGATTATAATAAAAATGTAGAAAAATTATATGACACAAGCGAATTTACTCCATTATCAAAGATTCAGTTAATAGAAAGATTAAAAGAAAGTATAAAATTAATAACTCGTACTAAAATAAGAAATATAAAAATAGGAGAAGATAGCCAAAGTGTAGAAGAAATGCCGATGGTACAATTTAGAAATTTAGTGGCTAGCGAAATTTGGTATGAGAAAATAATAGAAATGATTAAATCATATAATGTAAAAGTAAAAGAAGTTGAAATAGAAGTAAATAGTTCAGATATAGATAATGTCAAAGGATTAAATAATAGGAATTTAGAGCTGTTAAAAGATGTATATGATGTAGAATTACATGTTTCTGAAAATGATAAATTAGAAAGCGGTAATTATAAAATGAAAATATTAAAAACATATACAGATTTCTTGGAAGACAATGAGAACTAGCATAAAAAAAGCCTATATTACAAATAATTGTAATATAGGTGATTTTTATGGTAAAAAACTATTTAAAAAATTTAAGTTTTATAATATTAGGATGTATAATTATGGCGATTGGGACATCAATGTTTTTGTTACCTAATAAGTTTTCAACAGGAGGAGTAACAGGAATTGCGACGATAGTATATTATTTGTTTAAGATTCCATTAGGAACAGTTAATATCATAATAAATATTCCAATTCTTATTTTTACATTTTATAGATTAGGAAAAACAGTAGTTATTAATTCAATTATAGGTTCGATAGTATATTCATTATTTATAGATATCTTAGATAAATTTCCGGCTTTTACAAATGACGTATTTTTGGCGAGTGTATATGGAGGAGTATTTTTAGGAATAGGGACAGGAATTGTATTAAATGCAAATGCCACGACCGGAGGAACAGAATTAGTTAGTAGCTTAATAAAAACATATAATTTAAATATAAAAACTAGTAGCCTTATAATGATTATAGATTCTTCTATTGTCCTATTAAATGTAGTTGTTTTTAAAGAGATAGAAATTGGTTTATATTCAGCAATAGCAATCATTTTAATGGGAAAGGTTCTAGATCTTATAGTAGAAGGTACAGATTTTTCAAAACTAATATTTATTATATCCGAAAAAAATGATAAAATATCTAAAGAGATAGGTGAATATATAAAACGAGGTACAACTGGAATATATGGTAAGGGAATGTTTGAGGATAAAGATAGATTAGTATTAATGTGTGCAGCAGGAAGAGGAGATGTACTAAAAATAAAACACATTGTACAAGAAAATGATAAGGATGCTTTTATAATTATAACAAATGCAAGAGAAGTTTTAGGAAAAGGATTTAAGTAGGAGGAATATATGAAACAGCAAGAATTTTTATTAGAAAATTATAGTTCATTTAATTTAAGAGATATATTTGAATGCGGACAATGCTTTAGATGGAATGAGGAAGAAGATGGAAGCTATACAGGAGTTTTTGGTAACAATGTAATAAATGTTAGTAAAACAACTAAAGGAATATATTTTAAAGGTGTTTGCGAAAAAGATATTGTTAATACTGTAATAGATTATTTTGACTTAGATAGAGATTATAATGAAATAAAACGAACATTGGCGAAAGTAGATAATAACATGAAAGAGAGTATAAAGTATGGAGAAGGCATTAGAATTTTGAACCAAGATTTATGGGAAACTATAATTTCATTTATAATATCAGCTAATAACAATATTCCAAGAATTAAAGGGATTATAGAGAGATTATCTAAGAAATATGGTAGAAAAATAGAATACAATAATAAAGAATATTATACTTTCCCAACACCAGAGGAATTAAGCAATGTTTCTGTTCAAGAATATAGAGAATTGGGATTAGGATTTAGAGATATTAGATTATATGAGACTACTAAAATGATTTTAAATAAGGATGTAGATATTTCAAAATTAAATGAAATAAAGGATACAAACCAAGTAAGAGATGAGCTATTAAAACTTTCTGGAGTTGGTCCGAAAGTTGCAGATTGTATTTTGCTATTTTCTACATTAAAAAGATTTGATGTATTTCCTATTGATGTATGGGTAAGGAGAGTTATGAATGATTTATATATTCATAAAGAAGATGAGAAAAATGTAAGCAAAAAAGAAATATTAAAATTAGCAAATGATAAATTTGGAAATTTAGAAGGAATAGCTCAGCAATATCTATTTTATTGGAGAAGAGAACTAGGATAAGTTCTCTTCTCTATTACTTTTATATAGAAATTACCAAAACCGCAGATGAACTTAATATTAAAAAACAAGAAAAATGTCGAAAAATGGAGGAAAAAGGAGATAATCAAAAATATTAAAGAAAAATAACAAATAACTATTTACAAACGCAAAATAATGTGATATATAAAAGACAGATTTATTCTAAATCGTTTTTTTATATCAAAACTCATTTCAAATAATTTATAATCTAAATAAAACCCTTAATAAAAAAGTTAATAATAGTAGGAGGTGGTGCTTTTCCTATAATTAAATAAACTCCAATTTATTATACATGTCTATTTACGGTTTAGAATAAATCTATAATTATATTTAGGAGAATAAATTTGTTATCAATAGTAAATACAATTGCATTAAATGGTACAGAAGGTACTATAGTAGAAGCACAGGTAGATTTATCAGCAGGAATACCACATTGGGATATGGTAGGTATGCTAGGAACAAGCATAAAAGAATCAAAAGAAAGAATAACTGTTGCTATAAAAAATAGTGGAATAAAACTAGTGGGAAAAAAGATAAGTGTAAATTTAGCGCCAGCAGAGATAAGAAAAGAAGGATCCTCGTTTGATTTAGCAATAGCAGTAGGAATTTTAATTAATTTAGGAATAATAAAAAAGGAATGTATCAATTCAGCCGTTTTTATAGGTGAAATATCATATAGTGGAAAAATTAATTCTGTAAAAGGTGCATTACCCATGTGTTTAGCAGCACAAAAAAATGGATTTAAAAGGGTATATATACCAAATTCTAATATTAATGAAGCTAAGTTAGTAAATAATTTAGAAATCGTAAGTGTTAATTCTTTAAAAGATTTAATCCAAAAAATTAATTCTAAAATATCCATAGAAAAAAATATAAGTCAAATAGAACGTTATGCTAAAGTAGAGTATGATATAGATTTTGCAGAGATTTATGGTCAAGAAAAGGCTAAAAGAGCACTCGAGATTGTGGCGGCAGGAAATCATAATTGTCTATTAATTGGTCCACCAGGTGTTGGTAAAACAATGCTTGTCAAAAGATTAATAACGATATTTCCTAAGCTTACTTATGATGAAATTATAGAAATTACGAAAACTAATAGTATACTTGGCCTAACCAAAGAAAATGAAATTATAAATAGAAGACCTTTTATAGAGGTAAATCCAAATATAACTTTAGCATCATTTATTGGCGGTGGGAGAAATCCAATGCCCGGTGCAATTACATTAGCTAATTTAGGAATATTATTTATGGATGAATTTGCAGAATTTGATAGTAAAAAATTAGAGATCTTAAGAACTATACTAGATTTGCATGCTATAAAATTAGATAGGGTACATGCATCTGTACAATATCCGTGTAAGTTTGTTTTGATGGCTGCTATGAATCCTTGTCCATGTGGTTACTTTGGAAGTCATGATAAAAAATGTACTTGTTCGGAAACTAAAATAAAAAGGTATTTATCAAAGTTAAGTGGTCCAATACTGGATAGGATTGATATACAATTAAATATATCAAATGTTGAATATTCAGAGATATATACTAATAAAAAAATAGAGAAAAGTGAAGAGATTAGAAAAAGAGTTGAAGAAGCAAGGAAGATTCAACTATTAAGATTTGAAAAAGAAGACATAGGCACGAATTCTGAAATGAACACTTCTCAAATAAAAAAGTATTGTATCTTAGATAAAGAATGTAAAAGCTTTTTAGAAAGAGTATATGCAAAATATAAACTTAATATAAGAACATACAATAATATTTTAAAAATAGCACGAACTATTGCAGATTTAAGTAATAACGAGAGGATAGACGTATCTTGTATAGCAGAGGCAATTCAATATAAGGGTGATAATAAATTTTATAAAAAGGAAGTGTAAAGAAATAATAACTATAAATTATAAAGAGAGTACATATCCAAGAGAATTATTAAAATTGAAATCAACACCATTAAACTTATATGCGGAAGGAAATTTCGAGTTGTTAAATAAAGAGATTATTGCAATTGTCGGATCAAGAAATTGTAGTGAATATGGTTGGAAACAAGCAAAAAAATTTTCAACAGCGTTATCTCAAAATGGAATATGTATTATAAGTGGATTAGCAATAGGAATTGATTCAATTTCACACATATCTGCTATGAATAATGCTGGAAAAACTATAGCTGTTTTAGGTGCTGGATTTAATAATATATATCCAAAGGAAAATAAGGAATTATTTAATAAAATATTAGAAAATAACGGGTGTGTTATATCAGAGTATCCACCAGAAGAAAAGGTTAATACTAAAAATTTCCCAAGAAGAAACGAAATAATTAGTGCACTAGCTTTTGGTGTATTAGTTGTAGAAGCAGGATACAGAAGTGGAAGTACAATTACTGCTAATTTAGCTTTTAAGCAAGGAAAAAAGGTATTTGCTATTCCAAGTAATATAGATAGTAAATTAGGAATAGGAACTAATTCATTAATACAGAAAGGAGCAAAACTGGTAACTAATGTAAAAGACATATTAAGAGAAATAAATATGAATAAATGTAAAGATATTGAACAGGAATGGAAATATGAAAGTAAGAATGTTCCTATTAAATATAAAAACGTTTATGAAATTATTGGTAATATGCCAATAGATATTAATACTATATGTAGAAGAGCAGAATTACCAATACAAGATGTTAGTGAACAATTAACTATGTTAGAGTTAAATGAATACATTAGAGCATTACCAGGAGATATGTTTGTAAAGGTATGAATAAATTAGGAAAGATAGGAGAAGATACAGCTACACGTTATTTAGAAAAAATGAAATATACGATTTTAAAAAGAAACTATAGAAACAGAAGAGGAGAGATAGATATAATAGCTTCATATAATAGAACTCTTGTTATAGTAGAAGTTAAAGCGAGAAGCAATAACAGATTTGGATATCCAATCGATGCTATAGATGAAATTAAAATAAATAAGATAAAAGAATGTACGAAATACTATTTATATAAAGAAAAAAAACAATTTTCTGAAATTAGGTTTGATGTGATAGAGATTTATCAAATAAAAGAGCATTATGTAGTAAACCATATAAAAAACGCCTTTTAAGAGGTTTGACAAACCTAAAAAAAGATAATAAAGTTATAATTGGTGTAAAGGAGTTGATATAGATTTATTTCTTTGACTAAGAAAGGAGATGTTACTATGGAAGGATTTTGCCATAGTGTACAGCTACGTGAGAAGAAGAAGGATGGAGCAAAAGTCAAATTTGATGTACGGATTAGTATGCGTATGTATGGCTGGCTCGATGAAGTAAAACTGATAATTGGAGATAATGCACAGATACATTTAGATTATACAGAACAGGATAATGAATATGCCTATTTTGAAAAAGAAATATTTCTGAACACAAGGGCAATTTATCGGTACAAATTTTCTTTTAGGTCCGAATGGACAAAGTATTATGAAACCAGCTTTTCAAAGCTATCTATCAATTTTGCAGCACCTGAATGGGCAAAAGGTGCAACAATGTACCATATAATGCCTGATAGGTTTTGTAGAGATTATAGTTTGCAAATTGAAGAGTTTGGAAAGCGAAAAATCCATAAATCTTGGGATGAACTACCACTTGTAGGTCCTGACGAAAATGGTGAGTGGGCTAGAGATTCCTATGGAGGGAATTTTAGAGGAATCGAAAGTAAATTGGACTACCTTCAAAAACTAAAAATAGATATTATTTATTTTGGTCCAATATTTACAGCTTCTTCCAACCACAAATATGATGCTGATGATTTTGAAAAGCTAGACCCTTATTTTGGGAATGAAGAAGACCTTAAGCGTCTATTCGAAGCTCTTCATCGTAAGCATATGAAAGGAATAGTGGATGTAGCCTTTAACCATGCTGGGAAGGACAGCAAATATTACAATAAGTCTGGAATGTATGAGGAACCAGGTGCCTACCAAGGTCCAAATTCAAAATATTTTCCATTTTTCAAGACTAGGATTGAGAATGGTAAAATAATTTTTGATTATTGGTGGAATATACCAGACGAAGTAGTCTTCGATAAAGACTCAAAAGAATTCCAAGAATATATATGTGGACCAAGAGGAATAATTGCCTGGCTGTTCTCGCTCGGAATAGATGGTATTCGAGTTGATGTAGCAGATGACTTGACTGATTATTTTATCAATCTCATGGCAGAAGCTTGTAGAAGAAACAAACCAGATTTCCTCATGATACTAGAAGTCTGGAAAAACCCATTCAGGATGAGTAGAAGTTATATTTCTGATGGGAAGAGTGCTCATTCAACTATGAATTACTATCTGATGGCTCCAGTAATGGATTATCTGAATTTGCAAGATGAAGTTTATCTGCAAGAAAAAATCAATGAGGAATTTGAGGAGTATCCAGATGATACAATTTTTACCGAAATGAATTTTACCTCTACTCACGATATGAGCAGACAGGTAAATTTGTTTGCAAACGAAGGATATTTTAGAGAGCAAGGAGATGAGCAAAGGGAGTGGCCTTGGAACCTTAAAGAGGAATACGACAGGCAATGGCAATCCACATACGTCTTACCAAAAGAGGTGTATAAGAAAGCCAAGAAAATGTTAAAATTAGAAGATTTTATTTTAACATTTTGGCCGGGGATATTTTCAATTTTCTATGGGGATGAAGTTGGCATTCAGGGATATGGAAATCTTGCCAACAGGAAGTCCTTCCCTTGGAATAGGGTAGATAAAGATATCTTGTCGTATAAAAGAAAAATGCTGAAGATTCGCAGAAAATATAAATTTTTGCGAACAGCAGCTACAAATGTCTTGGAATTAACCAAAGCCAAATTTGTATTCGAAAGGGTAAATACTAATAAAAAGAAAAACCAAAAAGACTACAAAAAAATAATTGTAATAGTCAATAATGGTTATACAGATTTACCTTTAGAATACGAGGGCAGAATAATTGCATCATATAATTATAACAGTACTAAAAATGTAATTTGCTCTAAAGGGGCAGTTGCAATATTAATTTCATAATCTTCTTTCACACCAAAAACAGTTGCAGAGGTATCAAAACTCTGCAACTGTTTTCTCTTTTTTAGAAAATAATAAATTTAAAATTGACAATAAAATATATGAGTGATTTAAGTGTAATGCCATCAACTGCTATAATAGCTTATTATTGTTCAAGAATGAATGTAAGAAAAAGACAATTACTTATACATTTAGAAGATAATGAATATACAATAAGCTCAGGTACAATGCGGCTGATGTTTGTAAAGATGTTACGGCCGGAAACGTAATACTGGTCGTACTGGGTGGAGTTGGTAATGTTGAAGTTGTAGCAGATGTTAAAGGAGTCGGAGATTTTTTTGGTAAAGCAATAAAGGGTAGTTTTACTAAAGAAAGTGCTGTAAAACCAAAATATAGAGGAACAGGAAAAGTATTAATGGCGCCAGTAAGAAATTTAACAACATCATCAGCTACTTCAATATCTAGATAATGTAAAAATAAAACAACCTTTAATTTTATTATTAGAGGTTGTTCTTAGTTTGCAAAAATAAAAAAACTTCGAAAGTATAAAACTTCCGAAGTATATATTTGATAAATATTATCTCTTTGAGAATTGTGGAGCTTTTCTAGCTTTTTTAAGACCATATTTCTTTCTTTCCTTCATACGAGGATCCCTTGTTAAGAAACCGTTTGATTTTAAAGCTGGTCTGTATTCTGAATTAGCTTCATTTAAAGCTCTAGCTATACCATGTCTTATAGCTCCTGCTTGACCTGTAAATCCACCACCTTGAACTTTACAAATAACATCAAATTTATCTGCTGTATTTGTTACGTTTAAAGGTTGTTTTACAATATATTTTAATGTTTCTAAACCAAAATATTCATCTAAATTTTTTCCGTTTACTGTTATATTTCCTTTTCCTTCAACTAATCTAACTCTAGCTATTGCATTTTTTCTTCTACCTGTTCCATAGAACATTATTTTTTCTCCTGCCTTTGCCATTTAAAAATTCCTCCTTAATTTTTTAAGGGATATACCCTATAATTCTATATTAGAAATTCCATATTTCTGGTTTTTGAGCCATGTTTTCATGTTCGCTACCAGCATATACTCTTAATTTCTTTAACATTTTTCTTCCTAAAGAATTGTGTGGAAGCATTCCTTTAACAGCAATCATCATTGCTCTTTCTGGTTTTTCTGCCATCATAACTCTTGCAGAAGTTTCTTTTAATCCTCCTGGATATCCAGAATGACGTCTATAGAATTTTTGATCTAATTTTTTTCCTGTAAATGTTGCTTCTGAACAGTTTATTATAATTACGTGATCACCAACATCTAAGTTTGGTGTATAAGTTGGTTTGTGTTTTCCTCTTAATAATCTTGCAGCCTCTGTTGCAACTCTACCAACTGGTTTATTTGCTGCATCTAAAATATACCATTTACTTTCGATTTCATTTCCTTTTACACTATATGTAGTATTATTCATGGTAAAATTACCCTCCATTCAAATTTTTAATTTATATAATAAGCTTTAAATATATAAACTACCGGGGAGAGGCTTATATAATTATTACTTATTGACTATTTTAAGGCTAATTCATAAAATTAGCATAATAATTTTAATACAAGAACCCTAAAAAGTCAAGGTTTTTTGAAAGAAAATCAAAAAAATCCAATGATATAAGTAAATTAGAGTTGAATAAATTATGTAAAACTAGTATAATAATAGTTAGCTATGCAAAACAGTTTATAGGGAGGACAGTACAGTAATGAGGGAAATTGTAGTAAAGGATAACAAAGTTTTCTACAAAGATGAATTGCAACAAGAGAAAGGAGAATTTCCAAAACCCGAAATGTCTTTGCGGCATATCCAGGTAGATAGGAAAGGATTAAATGATTATCTAGAGGAGATAGGCGGTAAAGATATAAAATTCATAAGTATGAGTGCCAAAATATTTGGGAAAGAAGGCACTTATGATATTTTAATTGAAGAAGCAAACTCAGACTCCGAAATTGGGGTAAACCTGAAGGGACTTAAAGTCAAAAAGAAACTCCGTGAACCTGTGGGTATTAAAGCAGAGATTCATATTGAAGAAGGAGTATTTCTTGCCCTTACAGGAAAGAAAATGCAACCCGGAGATTTCTTCTTTGAGAAAGTTCTAGTAGACGGGCAGATCATAGAAATGCCTATAAACGTCGAAAGAGTAATTGACGGGGTGTATGGCCTCTATCAGATCATCTATGATGAAGATGGAAGCTGGGGATATAATGTGTGAGCAAAGAGCGCTGGTGTAAAGCGCCCTTTTGCTTTTATAGAGAATATTAATGGCGAAAAATACTGTATGTATTAGATAACAAGGGTTGCCATAATTATGTAAATTATGTTAAAATAAAAATGTAGCAAAAATGTTAAAGATTCATAAGAGAAGGGAGAATTACTATGAATCAACAATTAATTAAGGGGAGTCGGTATGACAATCCGAATGTAGGAAAAAAAGAAAAGGAGCTCGATTTGATTTCAACGGAAAGAGTTTCATTTAGTCAGTGGGCCAGATTCATGGCTTTTAAGAGTGAAAATGTTGAGGTTGAAAACACTGATTTTTTAATCGTCACTAGCAGTTCACTGTTTGCCATAAAAAAGTTGTACAGGAAAATACCAATAATGGTATTTCAGAAAAAAAATGAAGAGAGATATGCTCTTTTACAGGGACAACCGAATATGGAGTTTATGCGTACCGGTGATGGTGCAGGATATGAGGGAACATTTAACTATGTCGTGTCCACAGAGGGACACGTAGGATATGTTGTCAAATATAATCCGGAATGGGATGAAATCAAAGGCCCTGAAATCATTGGAAACAATCCAATGAAAGCGTCATGTGTGGATGAACTAAATCTTAACGAAGGGGATTTTGTTTTTCAGGCAGGCCGGCGGTTGAGAACCGGCGATTATTGCTGTAGTAAAAGCTCTGGACTCATAGAGAAAGCTCAAACTTTTTTTGGAAGGGCTAAAGGTGGAAGAGAAGTAAACATCTCCGAAGCTTGGATTGCAAAATCCGGTAGACTCTGTAATGGATCGATATCTTTTCAGGTAAGAGGCACAAACCTTAAAAAAGGTGTGCAGATTATTACTACTACAGATGGTCGAACAGGATACAACATCATGAACAGGAACGATGTAGGATTCCTTTTCTAATTTCTAACCAGCTACGAACCCACTAATCAATAATCGAATTATTGATTGGTGGGTTTTCTTGTTATAATAAAAACAGTACTAATAAATCACATTTTAGACATTGTAATTTACTACCAAATACTATATAATTAAACAGCAGTAAGGAGAGTACAATGGATAAAAATATACTAATAACAGAAAAGCCATCTGTAGCTATGCAAATGGCAAAAGCGTTAAAAATAAATACTACAAGAAAAGATGGATACTTGGAAAGTAATGAATGGATAGTAACTTGGTGTGTAGGACATCTAGTAACAATGAGTTATCCAGAAAAATATGATGAAAAATTAAAATTCTGGAGATTAGATACACTACCATTTATACCAAAGGAATGGAAATATGAAGTTATTCCAAATGTACAAAAACAATTTAATATAATAAAAGAATTATTAAATAGAGAAGATGTTAAAACTATATATGTAAGCACCGACTCTGGGCGTGAAGGGGAATATATATATCGTTTAGTAGATCAAATGATACATCCAGAGGGAAAAACTAAAAAAAGAGTATGGATAGATTCACAAACAGAGGAAGAAGTAATAAAAGGAATAAAAAATGCAAAAGACTTATCAGAATATGATAGTCTATCAGATGCAGCATATTTAAGAGCAAAAGAAGATTATCTAATAGGAATCAACTTCTCAAGATTACTTTCAATCATTTATGGTAGAAAATTAGCAAAAGAAATAAATGAAGATAAAGCATCTATTTCAGTAGGAAGAGTTATGACATGTGTACTTGGAATGGTAGTTTCAAGGGAAAGAGAAATACGAAATTTTGTTAAAACTAAATATTATAAAATAATAGGGAAATTTGGAGATGAAAAATCTAATTTTGAAGCAGAATGGAAGGTAACTGAAGATTCAAAATTGTATAATTCCAACAAATTATATAATGATAATGGATTCAAAAAATTAGATGACGCAAAAGCTTTTATTTTATCATTAAAAGATAAAGAGGCAATTGTAAAAGAAGTTAAGAAAAGTAAACAAAAAGAAAATCCTCCATTATTATTTAATTTAGCAGAAATTCAAAATGAGTGTACAAAAAGATTCAAAATAAAGCCTGATGAAACACTAGAAATTATACAAAACTTATATGAAAATAAATTAGTAACATATCCAAGAACAGATGCGAGAGTTCTTTCAACTGCAGTTGCAAAAGAAATTACGAAAAACTTAAATGGAATTACTAAAGGGTTTAAAAATGAAGAAATCCAAGGCTATTTAAAAAAGATGATTGACGAAAAATATTCTACTAATTTAATAAAAACAAAATATGTAAATGACAGTAAAATAACAGATCATTATGCAATAATTCCAACTGGGCAAGGGTATGATAATTATGATAAGTTACCAAAATTACAAAAAGACATTTATGAATTAATCGTAAAAAGGTTTTTAGCAATATTTTATCCTGCTGCAGAATATAGCAAAGTTTCAGTAACTATAGATATAGATAAAGAATCTTTTTTTGCAAATGGTAAAGTTTGTACCAAAGAAGGGTATCTAGAAATATTAAAACCAACTAAAGCCAAGAATTCAGAAGATAAAGACATCTCGATTTTGACAACCTTAAAGAAAAATTCGAAAATCAATGTGCAAAATTTTGAAACAAAAGATGCAGAAACTTCACCACCTTCAAGATACAATTCTGGGTCAATAATACTTGCTATGGAAAATGCCGGAAAATTAATTGAAGATGAGGAATTAAGAGAACAAATAAAAGGTGCAGGAATAGGGACAAGTGCAACAAGAGCAGAAATTATAAAAAAACTGGAAAAAATAAAATATATTGCAATAAATTCAAAAACACAAATAATAACACCTACTAATAAGGGTGAAGCAATTTATGATATTGTAAATTACTCTATGCCGGATATGTTAAATCCAAAATTAACAGCAAGTTGGGAAAAAGGCTTAGATATGGTTGCTAAAAAAGAAATAAAATCTGATGAATTTACAATGAAATTAGAAAAATATATAAAATCTAAATTTGATAAATTAGTTATTAAAATGTAAAGGAAGAACAAAATGATAAATATCGATAATGCGAAAGAAGAATTTATTAGATATAGAAACTTATTTGATAAAGATAATGCAAATATAGAACGCAAATATATTCATACAATAAATGTAATGAATTTAAGTGAAACAATAGCTAAAAGTTTAAACTTAAACGAAGAAGAAATAAAACTTGCAAAACTTATTGCACTTTTACATGATATTGCAAGATTTGAAGAATATAAAGGTGTAAAAAAGGAAACTACATTTGTAAATTTTGAAACATATGACCATGCAAGTAGAGGTGTAGAAATCTTAAAAGAAAATAATTTTATAAGAAAGTTTATACAAGAGAATAAATATGATGATATAATATATGCAGCAATTAGAAATCATAATAAAAATAAGATAGAAGATAATTTAACAGAAGAAAAAATATTATATTGTAGAATTCTAAGAGATGCAGACAAACTAGATATTTTAAGATTGTCAGCAACAACATATTGGAAAAATGAAACCGAAAAAGTAGAGACAGCGATAATAAATAAAAAAATGCTAACAGAATTTTGTAATCATCATACTATAGATACATCAAAGATAACTGAAAACACACAATTAGATAAGTTAGTAAAAGTTATTGCATTTATCTATGATTTACAATATAAAAAAAGTTTTGAAATATTAAAAGAAAAAGATTATTTTAATAAAATAATTGATAGATTTGATTTTAAAGAAAATCAAACTAAACAAAGTATTTTAGATATGAAGAAAATTGGAAATGAATTCATAAATTCTAAGATATAAATGGTGGTGATTAAATGAAATTAGGATTAGCTATGTCTGGTGGAGGAATAAAAGGTGCTGCACATATAGGTGTAATACAGGCCTTGCAAGAAGAGAATATAAAAGTAGATATTGTAGGTGGTACAAGCATAGGAAGTATTGTGGCAGCTCTTTATGCAATGGAATATACTCCAAACGAAATGCTTAAATTATTTAATTACTTTTCAAAGTTAATATTTAAAAATAGTGCAATGTATACAGATCCTAGAGGGAAAAAATTGCTAAGTATACAAGCAGGCGGGTTGTATTCTGGAGAAAATATTGCATTTGCAATAGAAGAGGCTGGAAAATATAAAAAGATAAAAAAATTGAAAGATTTAAAAGTTCCAATAGTTATTCCAGCAGTTGATTTAAGAGATTCAGAAAAATATGTTTTTACAAATATGGAAAAAATTAATGATAAATATTTAAATAAAGCAGATATATCTGTAGCGGTAAGAGCAAGTTCATCATATCCAGCTATTTTTGCACCATGTATTTATAATAAACATAAATTTGTAGATGGTGGAATACTGGATAATATACCTGTTGAAGAAGTTAAAAAAATAGGGGCAGATAAAGTTATTGCTGTAAGATTTAAATTAAATAAGACATCAAGAACAATCGGCTTAAGATCTACTTTAAACAAAGCAATAGATATAATGTTTTCAAAGATTGAAGGAGAAGAAGTAAAAAAAGCAGATTATGTAATAGAAATCGATACACAAGATGTAAATCCGTTTGATTTTAAACAATCTAATAAATGTTATAAATATGGATATTTACAAGCGAAAAAGGAAATAGATAATATTAAAAAAATGATAAATAAGGAGGATTAATATGGCAAAAGAAATTAATGAATATGTAAAATGGGTTGGAAAAACAGATTGGGAACTAAAAAAATTTCATGGAGATGAATATAACACAATAAATGGTTCATCATATAATAGTTATTTAATAGAGGATGAAAAAGTTGTTTTAATAGATACAGCTTGGAAACCATTTGACGAAGAATTTGTAGAAAATTTAAAGAAAGAAATCGATTTAAATAAAATAGATTATATAATTGCAAATCATGGAGAGGTAGATCATAGTGGAAGTTTGCCAAAACTTATGAAAGAAATACCAAATACACCAATTTATTGTACAGCAAATGGTGTTAAATCAATAAAAGGACAATACCATGAAGATTGGAATTTTGTAACAGTAAAAACAGGAGATACATTAAATATTGGAAAACATACACTAACATTTATAGAAGCTCCAATGCTTCACTGGCCAGATACAATGTTTACTTATATGGATAAAGAAAATATATTATTTAGTAATGATGCTTTTGGACAACATATTGCATCAGAATATTTATATGCAGATGAAATAAATCCATGTGTTTTATATAGTGAGGCAATAAAATATTATGCGAATATTGTTGCACCATTTAGTATGATGGTAAAAAATAAAATAAATGAAATTTTAAAAATGAATATACCAATTAATATGATATGCCCAAGCCATGGACTTATCTGGAGAGAAAATCCATCAGATATAATAAATAGATATTATAAATGGGCAGATAACTATTCAGAAGATCAAATTACAATATTATATGATACTATGTGGAATGATACTAGAAAAATGGCAGAAGCAATTGCTAAAGGAATAAAGGAAGCAAATAAAGAAATAGAAGTAAAAGTAATAAATACTGCAAAATCAGACAAAACAGAAATTGTAGCAGAAGTATTTAAATCTAAAGAAATAGTTGTTGGTTCACCAACTGTAAATAATGGATATTTATATTCTATAGCAGGAATAATGGAAATGATTAAGGGGCTAAAATTAAAAACAAAAAAAGCTGCAGCATTTGGAAGCTATGGTTGGAGTGGTGAAGCAGTAAAATTGTTAAATGAAGAATTAAAAAAAGCTGGTTTTACACTTATCAATGATGGATTCAGATGTATGTGGACACCAACAGAAGAAAATATTAAAGAATGCATAGATTTTGGTAAAGAAATAGCTAAAGTTTGCGAATAAATTATTTTTTGATATATTACAAGAAAAAGCTACAATATACACCTTTTGTAACTAGAAAACATAATATATAGCAAAAGCGTTATGAAAGGTGGTATATGATTATGCAAAGTTACATAGTAAATGGTGGGGAAAAAATAGAAGGAGAAATAAAATCTTCTGGATCTAAAAATTCTTCACTACCAATATTAGCTGCAACTATTTTAAATAAAGGCAAGACAGTTTTAAAAAATGTACCAGATATTCATGATACCAAGATTATGTTTGATATTATGAGATTATTAGGATGTAAAATAAACCAAGAAAAAAATAAAATTATAATAGATTCTAGCAATATAGATAATTATGAAATTCCTGATGAATTAATGAGACAAATGAGATCATCTGTAATTTTAGCTGGAGCAATATTAAGTAGAGTAAAAAAAGCAACTTTTTCATATCCAGGTGGATGTGATATAGGTGCTAGACCAATTGATTTACATTTAAAGGCATTTAAAGATTTAGGAATAACTATAAAAGAAGAAAATGGAGAAATATTTTGTGATTCTAGCAACATGGTAGCTGGTACAATCACATTAGATTTTCCAAGTGTAGGAGCAACAGAAAATATAATACTGGCAGCAGCACTTTCAAATAAAGTAATATATATAAAAAATGCAGCTATGGAACCAGAGATAGTGGACTTACAAAATTATATAAATAAACTAGGTGGCTCTGTTTCTGGAGCAGGAACAAAAGATATAAAGATTATTGGCGTAGAAAAATTAGAAGCAAATATAGAGTATGAAATAATGCCAGATAGAATAGAAATAGGTACTTTATTATGTGCAGCAGCCATTACAAATGGAAATATAACTATTAAAAACGTTAGAATAGAACATATTATTCCAATTGTATATAAATTAGAGGAAATGGGATGTGAAATTAACCTTAAAGAAAAAGAAATTAATTTAATAGCAAAAAACAGATTAAAATCATGCAATTTAAAAACAATGCCATATCCCGGTTTCCCAACAGATATGCAGCCAATAATAGCAAGCTGTTTAGGAGTAGCTAAAGGAACGTCCATTATAGTAGAAAATATATTCGAAAATAGATACAAGTATTTGTCTGAATTAAAAAGAATGGGAACTAGAGTAACAATAGAAGGAAGAACAGCTATAATAAAAGGAATAAAAAGGTATAATGCGGCAAAAGTAGAAGCAACAGATTTAAGAGGAGGAGCATCATTGGTATTAGCGGCATTAAATGCAAAAGGAAAAACTGTTATATCTAATATAGGATATATTTTGCGTGGATATGAAAATATAGATGAAAAATTACGAAGATTAGGGGCAAATATATACGTAGGAGAAGGTGAAATGATTGAAAAAGAAAAAAAATAATGAATTAGATTTTTATTATTTAAGTAAAGACAATAAGAATAAAAGGGTGCAGAATAAAAAGAAGCACCCTAAAAAGAAACTAAAAAAGGTAAATCCGGAACCTATGAATGATGATATGTTCAATATAGATAATGAAATAGTTATAGGAGTTACTGTATTACCACCTAAAAATGGAAAGAGCAGTAAAAAAAATCAGCCAAAAAAGAAAGTTAAGAAACAAAAAAATAAAAAACAAAATGTTAAACAACAAAGTAAGTTTGATGTAACCGATAAAGAGCCTAACAAAGTTCGTCCAGCACAAAAAGGACAAGCTAAGAAAAATAAGACTGTAAAACGTATTCCATATGAGGAAGAAAGAAAAAGAAGACAAAAAAGAGAAAAAAGATTTAGAATATTAAAAATTATATTGAAAATATTACTTCTTTTTGCAATAATTATAGGAATATTACTATTTTTGTTTATTTCACCAGTATTTAATATTAAAAAGATAAATGTACAAGGAAACAGTAAAATCAATACAGAAGAAATAGAAAGTTTATCAAAAATAAATATGAATGAAAATATATTTAGATTTTCCTCTAGACAAATTGAAGAAAATGTAAAAGAAAATGCGTATATAGATACAGTAGAAGTGAAAAGAAAAATTCCTAATACTGTAGAAATTATTGTAACAGAAAGAGAGACGAAATATCAATTAGAATATGGAAATGCTTTTGTTTATATAGATGGAAACGGAAATATATTAGAAATATCAAACGAAAATGCAAATCTACCTATAATTCGAGGATACTCAACAGCCCAAGAGAATATACAATTAGGAAACAAATTAGTAGATGAAGATTGTAATAAGTTATTAACAGTAGAAAAATATTTAAGGGCAGCAAAAAGTAATGAAATTTATGATATAATTACATACATAGATATTTCGAATGATAAAGATTACAAATTTGAATTACCTTCAAAAGGTAAAGTAGCTTATTTGGGTGATGAGACAAATATAAATGATAAGATTCTAACATTAAAAGAAATATTAACTAGAGAAGAGGGCAAAAACGGACAAATATTTATTAACGATTCAAATAAGATGCCATACTTTAGAGAAAATGTGTAAAGGAGGGTTATTTTGAAAATCAAATATAACAAAAAGAATTTAAGTATAAGTATAGTAATAGGCATATTATGTATATTATTAACATTTGGAATAGTAGTTCAAATTAGGACTGTACAAAGTAATATTAGTATTTCAAATCCAGACTATGCAAATAATGACTTAAGAGATCAAGTGCTAAAAAGTAAAGAAAAATATGATAATGCATTTTCAGAACTAGAAAAAGTAAATAAGGAATTAGAGAAATATAGAACAAAAGTAACAGATAATGATAGTAGTGCTTCAGAAAAGCAAGAAGAACTAAAAAAAGATAATGCAATATTGGGCTTAAATGATGTAACAGGAGAAGGCGTTGTAATTACATTAAAAGATAATCAAACTGCTAGTGTTTCTTCTGTAACTGCTGGAGATGATATAAGCAATTATTTAGTTCATGAAATTGATCTATTAAAAATCGTAAATGAATTAAAGAATGCAGGTGCAATAGCAATATCAATAAATGATCAACGAATAATTCCTACTACTTCAATTAATTGTGCAGGTAACATTACAAGGGTAAATGGAGAAATTGTAGGTACACCTTTTGTTATAAAAGCAGTTGGTGGTAGCTTTGATACATTAGAAAGACCTGGAGGATATATAGACTGGTTAAGAGAAGATTATGGTATAGATATTACCGTAAAAAAACAAAGCAATGTAACAATAGAAAAATATAATGGTGTTATTAATTTTAAATATGCAAAAGAAGTAGAATAGGAGGTGAAAATAATCTTGAAAGAAATTAAAAAGGGCAAAATTACAATGACAGTAATTATAGGAATAATGTGTTTTATTCTAGTATATATAATGTTTATGCAATTTAAAGTTGTAAATCAAACAGATATTACTTCTTTGACTACGAAAAGAGAAAGTGAGTTAAGAGAAGAATTAGATTCTTGGCAAAGCAAATATGAGGATACTGCAAATCAATTAGAACAAGCTAAAACAAATTTAGAAGAATATAAAAATAAGATTGATGATACTCAAGCTGCATCTGAGTTATTAGATAAGGAATTGCAACAAGCAGATTTGTATTTAGGAAAAACTGATGTAGAGGGAGCAGGAATTATTATAAATTTATCAGATGGTGCCTCTAATATAATTGCAGAAGATTTAATAAATTTAATGAATGAACTAAAAACTGCAGAGGCAGAAGCAATATCTGTTAACGGACAAAGGATAACTAATTTAACAGAATTTGCAGATGTAGATTCTTACATAGTGGTTAATGGTACAAGATTATCTTCACCTTATACCATACAAGTAATTGGAAATCAGAAATACTTAGAAAGTGGTATTACTGCTAAAGGTGGTTTTTCTGATGATATGACATCAAATGGAAAAAATATATCAATTACAGAAGACAATAATATAAAGATTTTAAAATATGATGGTGATTTCGAGATAGATGAGGGAATTACTATAGATTAAAAGAGGAGGAATTAAATTGGTTTTAATAGCGATATTAGTTGGATGTATAATAGGTGCAATTTTAGGACTTAATTCACCATTAATACCATATTCTGTTTCTGGATATTTAGCTATTGGAATAATGGCAGCACTAGACTCTGTTTTTGGAGGTATAAAATCTGTAGTACAAAAGAATTTCGATATGAAAGTTTTTGTTTCAGGATTTTTTATAAATAGTATAACAGCAGTTTTATTAACATATTTGGGAAATAAATTAAATGTAGATATTTCTCTTGCAGCCATTATAGTATTTGTAGGTAGAATATTTATAGATTTAGCTATAATACGTAGATACTACATTGAAAAATGGACTAATTGGATGGAGAAAAAACAAAAAGAAAAATCAATAAAAAAAGCATAAAATATGAAAAAACGCACAAATATAAGAAGGAGAACTGAAAAATAAATAGAATATTAATAAAAGGACATTAGTCCTTTTATTAATTATCATTTTATGGCGAAAAATGTCAAAATATATAACAAATATTTTATTACATCATTGTTACAAAAAGGTTACAAAAATATAACAACAACTATTGACATTTTATTTAAAATATAATATTCTATCACTAGTTAAGAGATAAGTAAATTGGAGGAGACCTAACTTGGCAATAGGAGATATAATCGTTGGAATAGATATTGGAACTTCAAGAATTGCAGCAGTTGTGGGAGAAGTAAATAATTTTAATCAAATAGAAATTATTTGCAGTAGTTCCTATAAATGCACAGGTATTAAGAAAACAAAAATTATTAATGAAGAAGAAGTTTCAAATAGTTTAGTAAAAGTATTAGACAAAATAGAAGATGAATCAGGATTAAGAGTAAACTCTGCATATGTTACTATTCCTGGTAAATATACAACAATAGTACAAAATAGTATAACAAAAGAAGCAAGAGATAAATATTCAGGAATATCATTAAGAGATGTACAAACAGCAATTATGCAAGTTAAAGATATAGATATTCCAGAAGGAAAAGTCTCAATAGATATAGTCCCAGATAAATTTATTTTAGATACTGGAAAGACTACAGAAGATCCAGTAGGAAGTTTGAGCTCAAGCTTTACATTAAAAGCTCAAATTATATTAGCAGATAAAGAATATGTAAGACAAATATCATCTATATTTAAAAAAGCTGGAATAGATGTAGATGGTTTAGTACCAACAACATTAGCACAAAGAAATCTAATTTTAGATAACAATGAATTACATGATAATGTTATGATACTAGATATGGGCGCTGGTAATACAGATATAGGTGTATTCGAAGGTTCTTCATATTTATATACTAATACAATTCCACTTGGTGGAAATAGTATCACAAACGATATAGCATTAGTATTAAATATTTCAGAAGAAGAAGCAGATAAACTAAAGAAACAATACGGATTAGCTTTAAAATCTTTTATAGATAATGACAATGATATTTTATTAAATACTTTTAAAGGTGAAAATAGAAACAAAACAATTAAAAGCTCTGAACTAATCGAAATAATAGAAGCAAGAATCGAAGAGATTTTTTCTTTAGTAAACAAAGATATAACTAATCAAGGTATAAAATCAAGAATAAACAATGTGGTTTTAACTGGTCAAGGAATTACTAATATAAATAAATGCGATGTAGCGGGAAAAATCAATTTAAATATACCAGTTAAAATAGCTACAGGAAGATTAATAAGCACAGTAAAGCCAACATTTAGAGTGGCATATGCATTGGTTAGATATATAGCATCAAGACCATTTACTAAAACAGTATCAAGTAGTATAGATACAAAATCAGAAGAAGGATTCTTTAAAACTCTATTAGAAAGAATCAAAGAATTTTTTTATTCTTAATAAAAATGTTAATAAATAAAAATAAAAATAGATTGGGAGGAAAAACTGTATGATGGACTTTGACGAAAACGAAAAAATGTTAGATGGAACAGCTACTAT
>OHKU01000394.1_pt1 | contig 24093 bp, 29 predicted proteins | sample 1568911 | NCBI WGS metagenome assembly OHKU01 (sample SAMEA3879574, study PRJEB24766) | human gut metagenome | biome: human-associated habitat; feature: feces | place: USA | collected 1985/1987
TGCAAAAGTTATAAGCATAGTTAATACAAAAAGAAATATTATATTAAATACTATGCCATTTTCCTTTGTCTGTACTTCATAAATTCCAGCCATAAGTGTTATGATTAATACAAAGAGCATCATTAAATAATTAGGAAATAGCCCACAATTACTTATAAACATAGTATTAAATACCATTGTACCAAATCTAGCCAACACATAAATAAAATTTTCTAGTAAATTTTGTATTCCATTTAATCTTTTTTGGGTAGTTCCTGCAAGGTATGTTGCAATATCTATTTGAATTAAATTAGCCACAAATGAAATTATTGTAATTAAGATTATTACTCCAAAATCTTTTAATATTTCCTTTATATTTTTTCCATTTTTAGCTATAGAAAATACTACTCCATATAGTGCAAATAAACCTATTGTACCTTGATAACAAAAAGTTGCTATTATGGCTAATAGCCCTGCTTTAAGTGCATATAATTTCTTTTTGTCTACAATTTGTTTTACTGCCAATATATAAAATAATACACTAAATCCCATAACTGCAGCTTCTACAAAATATAAATTCTCTACGTACATAAAGTTAAATACTGTACAATATGATATTAAAATTGCAATAACTTCTTGTAATTTTGTTTCTTTTTTGCAAAATTTCATTATCATATTTTTTAGTACTATAACTGCTATACACGATATTATTAAACCAATAACAGTTAAAGTTATTACATAAACATTAATAGGAATATTTATTGTATTTGCAAACATTCCTATTAAAAACATAAATATTCTTCCATCACTTAAAGAATTATTTATCGCATATTTTTCATATCCTATATTCATTATATTATATGTATCTGTTGCATAGTGCATTGATACATAATTCCAAAAAACAACCCCAGTTATTACAAATAAAATAAAAAATAATATTAAGTTCTTTGTTCTTTGTTTCATGCCTTCTCCTTATTCTTTTGTAATTCTTAATTTAAATTTTCCTTACAATCATATAATTTTTTTATAAAATATTCAAGTGATATTTATAATCTTTTTATATGCAAAAAGGAAGGCTTCCCTTCCTTCTTTAATTCTATCTATTTAATTTTTTTAATACATAAATTCTCTATATTTACAACTTTAGTTGCTAAATCTTTATAAAAACTCGCTTCGTGAGAAACTAGAATAACAGTTCCTTTAAATTCTGTTAATGCCTTCTGTAACTCTTCTTTTGTATCCGCATCTAAGTGATTGGTAGGCTCGTCCAATATTAATAAATTACAAGGTTTTAGTATTAATTTGCATAACTTAACCTTTGCTTGTTCCCCACCACTTAGCGTAGAAATAGGTTGCATAACATGTTCCCTTTTTATTCCACAATCGGCTAAATGTTTTCTAACTTGTTTTTGCGTTAATTTTGGAAATTCTCTAGAAATTATATTTAATGGAATATCCTGTGGATCTTCCCATTTTAAATCTTGCTCATAATATCCTATACTCTTAATTGTTTCTGAAAACTTAAAATTTCCAGAAATAGGTTTAATTTCTCCCATAATAGTTTTTAATAATGTAGATTTTCCTATCCCGTTAAATCCTGTTATAACTAATTTTTCTTCATTTTGTACATCAAATTTCATTTTAGGAAGTAGTGGATAATAATATCCTACTTCTAAACCATTTACTTCTAATATTACTTGTGCAGTACTTTGGATACAATTAAAACGGAAATGCGGTTTACTAGTAAAAGATGGTTTTTCTATTTTTTCCATCTTTTCTAACTTTTTCTCTCTACTCTTTGCCATCTGCGCAGTTGATGCTCTAACCTTATTTTTAGCAATGTAATCTTCCAATCTTTTTATTTCTCTTTGCTGTGAATTATATTGCCTTATATAATCTTCTCTTAAAAATTCTTTTTGTTTTAAAAAACTAGAATATGTCCCTTTGTATTTTTTCATTTTATTGAATTCTATATCACAAATACAAGTTGTAACCTTCTCTAAAAAATCGAAATCATGTGATACTATTATAAATGCGCCTTTAAAAGTTTGTAGATATTCTGCAAGCCACTCTACATGTTCTTTATCTAAAAAGTTAGTTGGCTCATCTAGTACCAAGACTTCTGGATTTTGTAAAAGTAATTTTGCTAAAATTACTTTTGCCCTTTGCCCACCACTTAAGTTCTTTAGACAATTTTCCATTCCAAGTGCTGTTATTCCTAACCCACTTGCAACTTTTTGTATAGTACTATCTATTGCATAAAAATTTTTTTCTTCTAATTCTTCCTGATATTTAGAAACTTTATTTAATATAGTTTCATTATAATTTTCTGACATTTCCTCATATAATTTATTTAATTCTTCTTCTAATTTATATAATTCTTTAAATGCTGTTCTTAAATAATCAAAAATTGTTTGTTCCTCTTCTACTATTGCATATTGGTCTAGATTTCCTATAGCAATGCCATTTTGCCATCTTACTGTTCCTTTATCTGGCAAAATTTCTCCTAATAATATTTTTATTAAAGTACTTTTTCCTGCTCCATTTTGACCTACAATCCCCATGTGTTCGCCTTTATATAGCTCAAAAGAAGAATCTTTATATAATAATTTGTCTCCAAACGAATGTGTTAAATTTTCTACTTCTAATAGTGCCATTTTTTCCTCCAAAATCTACTTTTTTTCATAATTTCTCGATTTATTTTACATCTAGATTATACAAAGTTTTTTTAAGTTTAGCAAATAATTGTTTTTGCTCTCTAGTGCTAATTTTTGTAAAATATTGTTTTTATTTACAAAATATGGTATAATTAAAGTTGACCAAGAAACATTTTAAGTATAAAAAAGGGTATTTCCCTTTTAACATCAAGGAGGTAATTTTATGAAAAAAGTATTGCTGATTTACAACGATTTTAACCGGGAGACTAAAGACACATTATCTAAGCTTTCTAATCTTTTGTTGAATGCCTTAGAAAAGGCTGGCATACAAGAAGATTGTCACGTAGATACTTGTAAAATGACATCTTGCAGAGCCAAATCTGAAAATTATGATATGGTAGCAGGATACCATATCGAAACAGACATATCTTTATATTTAAGCCAACACTTTCCTGGCAGATATGTTCACTTCTTCGACAGTTATTACATGTTTGCACTGGCTAACGTCACAAAGTGCGAAGAAATCTGTGGCTGCAGGACGTACAAGATTTCTCCAATTCCAATTAATCCGTAAATTAAAACACTTTTCCCCGCAAGTTCAATCTACTACAATAATTATATTGGATTGACCCTGCGGGGTTTTCTTTTTTTATATAATATTATAATCAATTAATTTTATCTTACTAGAAATCCATTCATCTTTTTGTCTGAATTCTTTAAACAAATCTGCCTCTGAGGCAATTCCAACCTCCAAACTTAATTTCTTTACTAGTTTTTTGTTTCGTCTATTTCTACTTAAATACAGTCTTTATTTTTTCTATAATTTTTGAAATAAAACCTTGATTATATACAATAACTTTATTATTTTTTTCTTTTACTTTTGTTTCTTTCTTAAAAATTTTTTCTGGATCATATTTTTCTTTAATATATGCTCTATATTTCACATCATTTTTATCCCATGCTTCTTTAATTTTTAATTTTTCTTCAGGTTTTGCAATATAACTATAATATATTAATGCTAATATATCCTTTGCAGTTTCAGAAATTTTTTGTTCAGTTAATTTTTTCTTATAGTCTATACTTACTATAATATTGGATGTGCTAGCTAATTCTTTTAACTTTAATAAAAAATTCTCTGGCATTTTCATATTAATTTCGGGGGCAAAACACTCACAAAGGCATAATACTTCTTTTGCCGCATTACTAATCTCTACTTGTTCCATCATTTCTTGCCCCCTCTTTTTCTATATTTCTAGAAAAAATATTTTTCAATTTAAGCTGAAGTTGTACTAAACGTCCAGTTTGTCTTTCATAAGATAATTTTTTAATTTCTTCTACATTAAAATTATCTGCTTCGGTATATATTGGATTTACAGCTTGAACTTCTTCACCATCTATTAACCTAGATGTCTCTTGTACTTGTTCTAAAAAAGACTCGAATGTATATACTTTACTTGCATCTAATCCAGCCTCTTGCATCCATGTACTAACCCTATCTATATTTTCTGGAGTTGTAAATATTCCATATAATTGCTCTGGATTCTGGCTAAGATCTACAGTTTTCATCAAGTTTGGAAATTCATTATCTTCTGGTCCTTTAGGAAACAATGCAAATATACATCCACATGGTAATGAACGATAATATGCTTGTATGTCTGAAAATAATTTAATCGTCTCTCCCAATGTTTGAATTGATGAAGCAGAAAATTCACCATATCGATCTGTGGAATTTCTATAGCCATTATATCTATCTGCAGTAGAAGTTATAGTTTTTGTTTTTATAATTTGTTCTGCAAAATAAATTGGTGTTCCATGAAATCTTAAGTCTAAATTCTTAGAAATAACTGACTGCAGTTTTTCTGTAAATTCATTATACTGATTAATTCTATATTCAATATCACTTTGACTATTAGGTCTAACGAACTTTAACGCTAAATTATTTTCTTCTATACAATATCTCCATCTTTCTGTTTGTATAAAGGCTGCATTATATTCATTAGAATTAAAACCATAAGTTTCTCGTGCTCGGTTTAAATCTTCAATTGCATGATTTAAACACATTGTATGTGATTTTATTTCTAAATTAATCGCTTGCTTATCTGCTTTATATTGCTTTCTTGGATTAGTACTCCTATCCGTATTTTGTATAATCATAACTTTCACCTTTTATTTTAATTTATCTTTTGCTATTCTTTTATTGTATGTCTATCCATTCTTCTACCCATTCATTTGGTATCTTCAAATTTCCTTTTCCACAGCCCATATCAATATTAGGTTTATTTTTACCATGATAGTCGCTACCACCACTTTTAAAATACTTTCTCTTATTACATAAGTCTACAAGATATTCAATTTGTTCTGCTGTAAATGTACTATGCATACATTCAATCCCATCAATATCATACTTTGTCAAAATATCATCTATTAATTTATACTTGTCTTTTGCCCATTTATATATAAACAAATGTGGTAAAAAAGCTAAGCCTCCACATTCTTTAATAGCCCTAACAGCCTCTGCTGTGCTTGGATAATCTGGTGTTTTATCAATATACATTGGATAATTTTCGTCCCCACAATATTTCTTAGAAAACACATCAAATTCACTCCATAAATCTTCTGGTAATTTAGCTTGATTCTCTGGATGTTTTTTTATTTCATTATATATTGTAGCACTTCCCCAATCATTCTTTGGATTCCATTTAATTTCTTCCTTTGAGCTCATAATAAGCCCCATTTCTAATGCTTTTTCATACTGGATATTAAAGTACTTTGTTTGTAATTTTTCTCTAGATTTATCTTTATAAAATTCTTTTGTCCATGCCTTCATTTTATTTACATCTATATTATACCCTAATACTTCGATTAAATTTTTTCCATAGCTACATTTTATCTCGATTCCTGGAATTATCTTACCATTATAATATTCTTTTACATCTATTTTTTCTAATTCATCATATCCATTACAGGTATCATGGTCTGTGATTGAAATATAGTCTAAATTCTTTTCTTCTGCTTTTTTTAATAAATCTATTACAGAATCAGTTCCGTCTGAATTAGTAGAATGCATATGCAAATCAATCATCTCTATCTTCTCCTTCTATTTCTTTTTTATCCTGCCCTGCGCTTTCCTCTACATACATTGCTTGAAGTTCTTCAACATATGGCATCAATTCTGGTGCATATTCCGAAAATATATTATATATAATTTGATATTCTGAACTAAATTTTTTTAAGGCTTCATCTTTAAATTTTTTCCTTCCATATATTACAGCTTCACTTGGACTTTTAAATCCTATAAAATTAGGCATAGGCATACCAATTTGAATTTCATTTGGCACTTGTGGAATACTGTAAAAAGGCTCTGGATCTCGTTCCCCTCTTTTATATACAGTTGCATACTCGAATAATCCTTCACTCTCGAATCTTTGCAATGTAACAATGAAATTATCATATGAAGAATCATGAACACTTTTAGGTACCCATCTTGGATTAGCATCACTTTCTAATTGCATTGCATATCTAAAAAAAGTAGATGTATAACTCTCGAATTTTGGAACAGACATTAACTCTAAATCTATTTCGTACCCTGACATTTTATATTCTCTCGCCATTTTTAAGAAGCCATCAGTTGCCCTCATCGTTCCCTCATAAATAAGATTTAATTTAGTTTCTCTACAATAATCTCTTATCTCTTGGCTTGCTCTATCTGCATCTGGTAATAGTGCTAAATGTAAATCTTCTTTATTTTCTATACTAGCTAATTCGAATTTTGGATGCATTGATCTTATTACATCATAATCTATAACTACTGCATTATAGTTTAACTTTTTATTTACAACAGGTATTAATCTAGACTTTCCAGCTCCTGCTTGTCCTGCTACAAAAACTAGTTTAGGTTTTTCTTCTGATTGCTTTCCAGCTGTAAAAAACATATTAACAGCATGATAATATTGCTGATATTCTTCTTCTGTAAGTTTATATTTTGCTTGTAATTCTATTAATTCTTTTTGGTCCATTTTGTAATATCTCCTACATATTTCTTTATAATCTCTTCATTTTCTTTATATATTTCATCTCTATCTGAAATTAATTCTTGTAATTTAATTTTTATCTTATGATCATGCGTTTTTTCATATTCCATAGTAAGTTTCCCTACTTCTTGTGCTATTTTCTCTTGTGCAATCTTTACACTTACTTCTTTTAACATATATTCCATATTCTTCACCTTTTTAATTTATCCTTCTCAATCTTTTTGCTATATCTATCTTCCTCAGAACTTTTCCTATTTAACTGTCAAAATTTGCGTACCATGACATTACTCCTTAAAGTACTTGATATCACTACATTTTGAGTCTATTATAATGGAGTAAAGCCACATATTTATGAGTATTTCAAAATTTCATATTTTCCTACATATATAATGTTTTATCCGTTTTTGCGGTTATAATATATAACTTGCTTATTTTTCTACTCCTTATTATTATTTTCTTCTACAATATCATTAATTTCTTTAAGTTTTTCTTCTAATATCTTTTTATCAATTAATTTTAAAGTATATTGAGAGACCATAGTAGGCGACATGCTCCTACTCATTGCATATTCAACCACTTGCTCATCTTTACTTGCACACAATATTACACCAACACTTGGGTTTTCATTTTCTTTTTTCTCTTGTCGGTCCAATGCTTCTAAATAAAAATCCATTTTTGAAATAAATTCAGGACGAAATTTATCTATTTTTAATTCAAATGCTACTAAGCAACTCAATGCTCTATTATAAAATAGTAAATCAATATAAAAGTCTTCATTTCCAACTTGTACTCTATATTCTTCCCCAACATAGGTAAAATCTTTTCCTATCTCTAATATAAAATCTTTCATATTAGAAATTATTGCTTTTTTTAAATCTTTTTCTGAATATTGGTTTGGCAAGTCTAAAAATTCCAAACTATATGTATCTAATATTCTTGTGTTAGGATAATCTTCATCACCTTCAACTTTTGCTAAACTTTCATTTGCTTTACCATCTGAGAGCATATATCTTTGATAATATCCGCTTCCTATTTGTCTATCTAATTCTCTTTTTGAATAATTATTTTTTATGCACATTTTTATATAAAATTCTTTTTCTTCTATTGTTTTTGTAGCACCTAATATCAATATATTATTAGTCCAACTAATTTGTCTCACCAGTGGAGCGACAATTTCATTATCTTTATATGTTTCATAAAATTGTTTCATTCTATAAATACCGGCTCGATTAAATCCTTTCATAGTTGGGTATTCTCTTTTCATAAATTCCGCTAATTTGTCTACGATTTTATCTCCCCAATTGTTATCATTAACTTTTTCGCTGATATATTTTCCAAAGTCCCAGTATAAAGAAATTAATTCTTCATTAACTTTTTTGTAAGCATTATTTCTTCTTGTTTCTATCATATTGACTATCTCATTAAAATTTAAATCCAAGCTATTATTCAAATAAAATTTCCTCCTTTTTTAATTTTAATTTATTTAAATTGATATTAATTTGATTTTCTTTACAACTTGTAATTTGTCTCCCAATTAATTTTTAAATTCTTCTAAAGCTTCTTCCAAAATATTGCCAAACTTTTTTATATAATTCTTAGTATATTCTGTCATATTTTCTGGCAAATTATCTATTTTAAACCACTCTAATTTTTTAGATTCATTATCATTTATTTTTAAATTATTATGATATTTTTTTATTACAAATATTGCTGTAATATCATATAATTTATCTCCATTGGGATATTCTCTATATGTATCCTTTCCAGATAAAACTTTAATTAATTTTAATTCATCAGCTATTAAATTAGTTTCTTCTTTTAATTCTCTTATTGCAACATCTTCAAAACTTTCTCCTAACTCCATAGCTCCTCCTGGAAATCCCCAAGAATTATAATCAGTTCTAAGTTGCATTAAAACCTTATTTTCATCATTAAAAACAAATAATCCAACTCCCGCAGTAAGTATCGGTTCATGTCCAACATATTTCCTTAAATCACTTATATATCCCATAATATTCTTCACCTACAAATGAATAAGAAATTAAACGATGTAAGTTTCAGAAAATACTCCACTAGAAGCTCTTGGCAGATAAAACTTACATCGTTTAGTTTAATTGCACAAACTGCGGAACTATCTATGGAGTTTTTAAACTTTATCTCTTATTCTTTTTTCCTTATTTTACTATACTTTTTTGAATATATCAATTTTTTAGTTGAATTTCCTATAAAATTTTAGTAAAATAGACATAGAGTCCCCCTCCCCAATAAAGAGGCAATTTTTAAGAGGGTATGGAATTGTAAATTATTATGCTGGACTAGGTCTTATTAAATGTCCAATTCCACAAACTGGACATAAATTAAAGTCTTTTCCAGACACTTTCTTTAGTATTTCGAGAGGGGAAATATTTTCTTTAGTTAACACTTTTGTATTTGTGAGAGATTTACAAAGTGTTAATTTTTTTGTTTTATTTCTATTTCCTAATAATCCAAAATGTCGTATCTTCATAAATCTAGGTGGTAATATATGTAATATGAATCTTCTAATAAATTCTTCTGCATCTAACGCCATTTCTTTTATTTTGTTATTATCTCTATAATCTCGCCATTTAAAAGTTACTTTTCCATTATCTATATTTAATATTCTACTATTTGAAATTGCTACTCTATGAGTATATCTGCCTAAATATTCTATTACACTATTCGCATTCTTAAATGGTGGCTTACAATATACAACCCAATCTTTAGCATAAAGTAAAGATATGAATTTATCAAACTCTTGTTGTATTTTTAATTCTTCGATTTCTTTGTAAAAATCAAGTTTTTCTTGTTTCATGTAATATATCAATTTTCCTCTAAATACCTTTGATAATACTTTTACTGGTATGAAAAATTTCTTTTTACTATTTTTCCATTTTCCTAAACTATCAAGTCCTCCTGCTGGTACTATGCAATGTATATGTGGGTGGTCTTTTAAGTTTTGTCCCCATGTATGAAGAATAGTAGTAAATCCTATTTGAGCACCTAGATATTTTTTATCATTTGCTAGTTCTTGTAATGTCTCTGATACTGCTTTAAACATTATATTATACATTTTTGTTTGGTTGTAATATACAACTTTATTTAACATATCTGGTATTGTAAATACTACATGAAAATATTGTACATTTAATACATTAAATTTTTGATTATATATCCATTTTTCTTTTGCTGATGTTTGGCATTTCGGACAATGTCTGTTTCTACAAGAGTTGTAACTAATTTTCTTATGCCCACAATGGTCGCATATATCTTCATGTGCTCCTAATTCTGCTGTTCTACATTTTTCTATCGCATTTAATGTTTTCTTTACATATATTGGCAAATCATGTTTTTCTTTATATTGCTTTCCGTATCGTTCTAATATATCTTGTAATTCAGGCATTTTCATCACCTGCCCCATATAATCTATCTAATGGATTAATAATATCTTTTTCCACATTTGCAAGGTGTAAGTATTCCATTGTTGACCTTATTCCTGAATGACCAAGCAACTTTTGTAAATGCAATATATCTAGTCCATTTTCAATTAAATCTGTAGCAAAGTTGTGTCTTAATCCATGCACTGTTACTTTTCTTGTTATTCCAGCTTTTTTCCTTATTTCTCTAAATGCTATTTCTGGTCCTGACACAGTATATTTATCGTTTGTTTGCTGAGAAATGAATAGATAATTTTCCTTGTGCTTCGGTCTATATACTTTAAAATACTCTCTTAATATTTCTAAATTAACCTGTGATAACAAAGTATATCTATATTTACTTTCTTTTCCTTCTCGGACTAATATTCTCATATTTTCGCTATCTATATCTTGTATTCTTAAATTACACAATTCTGATACTCTAAGTCCGCCTCCATATACTGTCATAAACATAGCTTTATATTTCAATCCGCAACCTTTCATTTTCACAAGCTTCAAAAAATCTTTTTAATTCTGCTTTAGTAAACATTTCAGGCTTATTCTTTTGTATTTTAAATAATGGTATTCTTTTTAAAATTTAATACTTTATTTAAAGTTGTACCATACATAAATCGTATTGCACTATTATATGTATTTACATCTCTTCTTTTGTTTTTACATTCTTCTACTAGATATTTTAGAAAATTTCTAATATCATCTTCTGTTAATTCTTCGATATTCTTTCCTTTGTGAAATTCCATATATTTTCTGACTCTGTAAATATATGATTGTTTTGTTCTTTCTGCTAAACCTCTAAATGTCATGTCTTCTTCCATGTGTTTTATTATTTCTTCATTACACATCAAAAAAACTCCTTTCAATAAATATTTGTAGACATAATCTACATAATATCTATTTTAAAGAGTTTTTACTTATATTTCAATACTTACAAACTTTTTGTACTTTAACTAGTAGCAAATTTTTATATTTAGTGATATACTAACTTAAACGACCACTGCGATAGCAGTTTAGTGCAATTACTATTTATCTTTCACCCTTTTTTCAAATTTTTTGAATAATATATTAAATCTGTACAGATTAATCCTCCATCTTTAATTTCTTCATCATAATTATCAGTAGAGAAATTCTTAATAGTTTTTTCGTATTTATCAAATCCTTGTTTTACATAGAAAGGTATATTATTTTGCGTTGTTCCAACAATCATCTTTTTATATCTTGTCTTATAATTATCTACTAAATACTTAATCATCTTTTTAGCATAGCCGTTTTCTCTGTAGTTTTCTTTTGTTACTATGTTTTTTAATTCTACTGTATCACTATCTTTCTTTATAGTTACAGCAATACAAACTGGTTCATCATTATATGTTAATACAAACAATTCTCCATCAGATAAATATTTGTTAATCATTTCTTTGCTTGGATCTGCTTCAAGTAATAAATCTAAATATTGTTCTTTATTATCTCTTTCTTTTTTTATATTAATTGAATGTTTCACTGGTAAAAACTCGAAACCATTTGGTAATTTAGGCATTTCTTGATTGTGGCTTAAATATCTACTTTCCTCTGAAAAAATACATCCACAATATTTTTGCATATATAAACCTAGATCTCTTGCTTTTGCTTGACCTTCTCTAAATCCAACTCTAAAATCTCTATATAAAAAGTCTAATCCATATTTCTTTGCAATTTCTTCCCCTTGCATTTTTAGAATATCATGTTTTTGATAAGGACTAACTAAAAGAGTAGTAGAAATAGTATCAAAGCCATGTTCTTTAGCATATTTCGCAGTTTGCTCTAGTCTAACTCTATAGCAATAATTTTGACACCTATTTTGCAAATCACATACTACATTTTTACAAAATTCATCTAAGCCATAGTCCTCTTCGAAAATAGCTTTTACATTTATACTTTTTGTATATTCTTTTAAGCAATCTCTTCTTGCTTTATACTCCATATATGGATGAATATTTGGGTTAAACCAATATACAGTTGGTTCTATTCCTTCATTTCTTAATGAATCTATGCAATATACGCTACAAGGTGCACAGCATGTATGCATTAATAATTTCATTTATTAGTCCTCTCCTTTTTATTCTTTACTATTATTTGTGAAATACTCTTTTAAAAAAGCTTAAAATTTTCTTAAAAATATTTGGTTTATATTCTATTACATTTGTTTCTTTTTGGATTTTATTTTTATCCAGACTGCTTTGCTGTTTTTTAAAGAAATTCTCTGGGTTATACTTTTTTCGCATTTCTTCTTGGTAAACTTGTTCATCATATCTTTCTTTTGCCATAATCTTTTCTTTTTGTTTTTCTGTAGCCAAATAATCTCTAAAAATTATTGCAAGTAATAACTTTGTTTCATTCAGTGTTTCTTGATTTTGAAGATCTTCAAAATTAATATAAAACTCATAATCTTTGTCCATATTGCTATGTAATGTTTTAATGATTTCTTTTGGAATTTTATTAAAATCTTCTTCTGAAAGATGTTTTACAATTTCATAAACTTCTTTATATGCTTTTGGCATTATCGCTTGATTTATCATCTCTTGTATCCTCTCCTTTTGAACATTGTTCAACTACTCTTTTAAAAAATTGTGCTAATTCACTCTGTGGTCCATATTGCTCAAATCCTTTATATCCACATCTTCCTACATCATTCGCACTTATTTGCTTTTCTTTTCTAGCACATTCTGCATCATATTCAAAATCAACACTTCTTCTAAATTTTTCTGATTCTTTTTCATCTAATTCTATACCATAGTATAAATCTCGTTTTACAGATGTACATTCATGAATCACTCCATCTTTGTCTTTGCACCAAGCATGATAAACCCACATACCATGGTTTTTATTTAATGCAAATCCTTTACATAACTTTACACCTTCATCTTTGTGTTTTAAATAATAATCTAACGATTCTTCTTCACAAAAACCTGCTCTACCATTTTCTACTGTCGAATCTTTTCCATCACTTGCTTCGCCTCTACTTAACCATTTGTCCACATCTACATTTGGTTGAGTTATATGCACTTCATGACCACCTAAACTAAGTATTCTTTCTTTTAATCTTTTTCTATCGCTTTCCATTTTTAATCACATCCTATCTTTAGTATGTATATGGATTTTAGGAACGTCCCCAATTCCCTATTTTGTTATATAAACATCAAAAAAGCTTACTGTCCCTATCTTTTTTAAGTTTGTTTTTACATATTCAATCACTTTTGTTGGTGTTTGCCAGTTTAATGCCATTTTATCATTTTTTATTAGTATTATTGCATTTTTCATTGATTTTATCTTTTCTATTTGACCTTCTTCACTTGCTGAACCTAAGTTTCCTTTTAAAAACATATCGAAGTCTTTATTATACTTATCTAGTGGTATCATATATACTGCTGCTTCTGAGTCTAATATATATACATCTTTTTCTTCACTTTTTATATATTTATCTACTTCTATTATTCTTTCTTGTAATGTAGTGGAAATTGGTATATTTGAAAAATGATTTAATACAGATTTATCTGTTTGCGTATATAAATAAATTTCATTGATTGATTGTAACACTAATATTCCAATAAATGATATTACTATTATATTCATAAAATGCTCTATAAATATAGATACTTTAATATTATTTATTTCTTGAATTTTTTTACATATATAATATAAAACAATTAAAATTGTAGGGAATGCTGCTATTTTAAAATGTATTTCGTCTGCTATTGGATATACTACAGTAAATTGTGCTAATGCAAATACAAATAGTATTAGATAATTTACATTTGCCTTGATTTTCTTTTGCTTTATATTAGCTATATTTAACACAAATAATATTACTAAAGTAATTGGGGTTATCATACTTAAAAAAGCATTATAATCTCCACCTTGTAGTAATTTTAGATATGATATACTATTTTCAAATGTTCCTATTCCTAATATACAATAATCTATAAAACTTGACATGGAATTTGTTGCTAGTAAATATATAAGCAGAATTAAACAAGGAATTAAAACACCACAGACTCTATACACTATTGCTTTTATAGTCTGCTTATCTCTTTTCTCTAATAGTAAATATAAAATCGTTACTCCTGATATAACCATACCAGTACTTTGCTTTAATAATATCGTTATTCCTGCAAGTAATCCTATTAAGAAGTTATATCTTATGCTATAATTCTTATATTTTAGTTCTATATAAATTAATAATAATGTTATAAATAAAATCGCATAATTATAATCGATATAAAAATCATCTTTTATAAATAAAAATAATAGTGCAGATGATAATATTGACCATTTAGTATTTAATTTTAATTCTTTTAAAATTTTAAATGATATTAACATTATTCCTGCACCTAAAACAGTAGATGCGATTCTCATAACAAAAAGTTCTTGTCCAAATAATTTAAAAATGCCTCCGAAGTATAAATGATAATAACGGTGTTTGTAACATATTAAAATCATTATATGGAATTAATCCATTAGCAATATTCCTTGCAAAATTAAAATTCCATATTTCATCTAAATTAGCTAAATTTCTTGGTAAGACAGTAGCAGAAAATAGCAATATCATTATAATAAAAAAACTTATATCTATTAGTTTTGCTTTTGTTTGATCTTTCACTTTATCTCCAATCTAAAATATTAATTTTGCTTAATTCTAGTTTTCTGTAAAACTAGAATTCTAGTAGTTAATTATTTATCGCACTCTAAATTTAAATGTTCATATGCTATAGGAAGTGCAATTCTTCCTCTTGGCGTACGTGCTATAAAACCTATCTGCATTAAAAAAGGTTCATAAACATCTTCGATAGTTTCTATTTCTTCACCAGTTGTAGCAGCTAAAGTTTCTATACCTACTGGTCCACCTGCATATTTTTGTATTATTGTTAGTAATATATTCCTATCTGTTTGGTCAAGCCCCAAATCATCTATTTCTAGCTTATTCAACGCAATTTTAGCCATATTTAAATCTACCTTTCCATCTCCTAAAACTGCTGCGTAATCTCTTACTCTTTTTAAAATTCTATTTGCAATTCTTGGCGTACCTCTTGACCTTTTTGCAATCTCCATACTTGCATTATCATCTATTTCTACATTTAAAATTCCTGCAGATCTTTTTACAATTTTTTTTAGATCCTCTGGTTCATATAATTCTAATCTTTCTACGATTCCAAATCTATCTCTTAAAGGTGTAGTTAATGAACCTGCTTTAGTTGTTGCACCTATTAATGTAAATTTAGGCAAGTCCAATCTTATTGACCTAGCACTTGGTCCTTTTCCGATAATAATATCTAATGTGTAATCTTCCAAAGCTGGATATAAAATTTCCTCTACACTCTTGTTTAGTCTATGAATTTCATCTATAAATAACACATCAAATTCTGATAAATTTGTAAGTAATGCTGCTAAATCGCCTGGCTTTTCTATTGCTGGGCCTGATGTTATTTTTATATTTGAATTCATTTCATTTGAAATTATATTAGATAATGTTGTTTTACCAAGTCCTGGAGGGCCATATAAAAGTACATGGTCTAATGGTTCTCCTCTTTTTTTTGCAGCCTCAATATACACTTTCATATTTTCTTTTACTTTTGTTTGTCCTATATATTCTGAAAGTGTTTTAGGTCTTAATGAATTTTCTAATCTATTTTCTTCCTCATTTATTAATTCCGGATTAATTAAATTTTCTTCGTCCATAACAATCTCCTATTTAATCTTTATAGCAATTTATTCAATAAGAATAATATCATTTATATGCTAAAAATACAAGTTTTTTACTTCTCTTTAGCTGATAATTATTAGCATATTTAATAATTGAAGAAGCCCTATAGGAACGTTAATTCCTATAGGGCCACTGCCTTATTTGCAGACAGTATGTGTGATGATTATTTTACAACCAGAAAATCTCCTGCGTAAATCAAGTCAGGATCTTCAATATTCTGATTGTCATCCATCAGCTGTTCCACTGATGTATTGAAGCGTTCTGCAAGCACACTCAGGCAATCACCTGGCTCGATGACATATTTCCCTACTGCTACTTCAAGTAAGAATTTATCAGTATTTACATCTTCGGTATGCCAATAAATTAGCTTGTCCGGCGAGGTTTCTACTGAAAATTCTTCTGTCGCAGAAGACAATACGTCTTTTACTGCCTTCTGTGGATCAGTTTTAAAGTCTTCTTCCAGATTTGCCTTAAGACGGTTATCCATATAGGTTCCGACCTGGACGAAATCCGTCTTGCTGTTTCTTACAACCCAATCATACTCCCAGGTCAAATCTTCTTTTGCTTTGTCTGTTGAGAAATAATACTCTGCCTCTGTATGACCGCTTTCGCTGGCAATAAACCAGATTGGGTTATCAGGTCCTTCACTTAACTGCTTATTGAGCGCTTCTTCCATTTTTTAGTATAAAACCGAGATTTTAGGAACGTCCCCAAATCCCACCGCAAGCATCCAAATCCTGATTTTTACATTATTAACAACTTATTTCCCTTTTCTATTAGCTTACTATATATTTTTATAAAAATTTGTTGGAAACCATATTTATACATAGTATATGCAATCCAATATTTTTTTCTAGGCACATTTTTTAATTTTAAAAATGGATTTTTTCTCCATTCAAAAAAGTTTATATCTAGATAATTCATTATATCTCTAATATTATCTTTTAAATCTCCATTTTTAGTTACAGTTAGTTCTATTAAAGCCCTCATTCCTATTCTTGTAAAAGCTATAAATGTTAACATATTTTTCAATTTTTCATATTTACCAGCATCTTTATATAATTTTTTAACTTCTACAAGACCATCTTTTAAATCTTTGATTTGAACTTGATTTTTCAAATTTTTATTAGAATTATCTTCATATTTATAATATAACTGTTCATTTATAAAAGATATCTTATTAGCCTTAGAATAACAACTTAATATAAATATTTCATCTTGGCATTCGTCATAATTTTGAAATTTAATATTTCTTGCAATTTCTTTTTTTATTAATTTATTTCCGCCATCCAGATTTAAATATGCAAAATTTTCATTCTTTCCATTTATCTCTTCTACTTCTTTAAATTTATTATTAAGTCCTTCATGAATTAATTGATTTGTATTTATATCTATTATATTGAAGCCACAAATTGCAATATCTGTATCATTTCTTTCTTGTACATTATATAGTTTTTCTAAAGTTGTTTTTTCTAGACACATATCACCATTCATAACTAAGATATATTTCCCTTGTGCTTCTTCTAATGCTTTGTTTTTAGCTGTTACATCTTGAGCTTTTGTTTTATATATAATTTTTATATTATTATATTTTTCTTGAGTTTCTTTTACAAATCTATCTATATCAGAATTTTCTTCTTTATAAATACAAATTATCTCTGTGTTTGGTAAAGTCTGATTTATCAGACTATTTAAACATTCTTTTACTTTTTTGTGTCTTCTTTTAAAAATTGTAATAACTGATACATTACACATTGCAATTCCCCCTATTTACTTTAAACTCATGAAATTGTCTACTTTATTAAATAAACGATTTAGTGCCTTTATTTTTAATACATTTTTCTCTATTATGTTTTTTCTTAAGAATTCTATTATTGCAGTTATTAAATAAAAACTAATTGTAGCAATTATCAATGTTGAAAATACTCCTCCTGGTATGGTGTTTATGAATTCCATTCCAAATATATTATGCCATAATCTATATCTCATAAAATTGCTTTCATGGAATAAATAAACAGCAAAACTTATACTAGCAAAATAATTTATGAACCTATTATATTTTAATTTCCATTCTTTGAATACATAAAATAAAGCAATTGAAGGTACTAAAATGAATATTGAATTCATCTCCCTATAATATGCAAAAAGATTTGACCAAAATATATTTTTTTGTTCTAATTTTTTTCCAATTAAAACAATTGTAAAAACTATTATATATCCCAGACAAATTAAAATTATATTTCTTAATTTCCTGTTTTCAAAAAACTTTATTCCATATAGTCTAATATATGCACCAATAATATATACATATATAAATAGTAATATTCCCATTGGAGTTTGTGTACTTCCAATTAATCCATTTGAATAAAATATAGTTGGAATTACTACAAATATAATTGTTAAAACAATTAATAGTTTATTATAATTTTCTCTACTTAAACCATTCAAAAATTTATTTATAAATGGTGCTAATAGGAGTATATATAAATATACTGTTATAAACCAATATTGATTATATGCTAATGGAAAAAAAGTTTTTATCGTATCAACTTTACTCCATTTTTCTATTCCTGTAAGGAGTAACAAAAAATTTGTAACCATAAAATAAATACTTTTTTAAAACTAAAGTTTTTATTTATACTAAAATAGCCAGTAATAAGTAAAAATATAACAACTCCAATTTTTCCGCCAATACCACCTATTATTCCAAAAATCATATTTCCATTTACAGTATATCCATCCACTATACCTGTATTTAAAGCCATATGATGAAATATGATTAAACACATTGCTATAATTCTTAATAATTCTATATTAGAATCTCTATTTTTCTTTATTGTCTTCTCCAATGTTAAAAGTCCTTTCTATTATATATTGTGGTCTTCTCTTTGTTTCATCATAAATTCTTCCTATATACTCTCCTATCATCCATAAAGATATAAGTATCATACCACTTAAAAATGTCATTGTTACCATTAAAGATGTCCACCCCGCTGTTAAATTGTTCCAATCAAATATATATGAAAGAATTGCATATATTAGAATTATTAATGATATAGCTATAGAAATAGTCCCCATTGTTCCTACAATTTTTAAAGGTTTAATTGAAAAACTAAATATTCCATCCTTAGCTAATTTTAACATTTTCTTTAACGGATATTTTGTTTTACCTGCAAACCTTTCTTTTCTTTCATATTCGAAAGGTGTTTGCTTAAATCCTACCCAACTAAATAGTCCTCTTAAAAACTTATTATGCTCGGGTAAAGAGTTTATAACATCTATAACTTTTCTATCAACTAATCTAAAGTCTCCTGTATCTCTTGGAATTTCTACATCTGATAACGCGTTTAATGTTTTATAAAACATTGAAGCAGTTAATAATTTAAATTTTGATTCTCCTTTTCTAGATTTTCTCTTTCCATATATTACTTCGTTTCCATCTTCCCAAAGTTTTAACATATCAGGTATAAGTTCTGGCGGATCTTGCAAGTCCGCATCAATTATTACTATGGCATCTCCTGTAACATATTGAAGCCCAGCAGTTACAGCACATTGATGTCCAAAATTTCTAGAAAAAGAAATTATCTTTACATTTTTATCTTCATTTGCTATATCTATTAATATACTTAGAGTTTTATCTTTGCTTCCATCATTTATAAAAATTAGTTCATAATCGTAATTATTAATGCTTTCTAATACTCTCTTTAGTCTTTTATAACATTCTTCTGCAACTTCTTCCTCATAATACATTGGCACTATAACTGAAACTTTTTTCATAGTATACTCTCTACCTCTTTCTTAGTAATTCGCCTAATGGTTTTTTCTCATTTAAACGTTTAATTGTTTCTGCAAATAGTGGTGCTATAGAAACAACTTTTATTTGTGGTATTTGTTTTTCTTCTGATAATGGAATTGTATTAGTTATAACTAATTCTTTTATTGGCGAATTTTGAATTCTTTCTATTGCTGGTCCAGAAAGTACTCCATGTGTACATCCAGCATATATAGCTTCTGCGCCAAATTCCTTTAGTACTCTTACTGTTTCCATCATTGAACCTGCTGTATCTATTTCGTCATCAAATATAATTGCATTTTTGCCTTTTACATCACCTATAATTGTAGTTCCTATTGCTTTATCATTATTTCCATCTCTTCTTTTGTCCAGCATTGCAATTGGACAATTAAAAAATTCTGAATATTTATATGCTTTTTTTGAACTTCCTGCATCTGTTGCAACAATAACCATATTGTCTAATTTCTTACTCATAAAATAATCCTCTAAAACTTCTTCTGCAGAAAGTCTATCACAATTTATATTATTAAAATATGCTTGTATTGCTGGGTTATGTAAGTCGCATGTAATTACTCTAGTTGCTCCAGCTGCTTCTAATAACTCAGCAATTAATTTTGCTGTTATTGGTACTCTTGGTTGGTCTTTTTTGTCAGAACGTGAATATATATAATAAGGTAAAACAACATTTATTTTACCAGCAGATGCTCTTTTTACTGCATCTATTGTTATTAATAATTCCATTATTCTCTCATTTACTGGTGGTACATTGCTTTGTACTAAATACACATCGTGTTCTCTTACAGTCTCTAATATTTGTACAAAGTTATTATCATTTTTAAACTTCATTGTATTTATTTTTCCCATTGGAATATCTAAATACTCACAGATTTCTTTCGTAAATGGTTCTGCATACTTGCTACAAGCAAAAATTTTAATATTTTCCATATTAATACTTCCTCCATTATTAATTTGCCTTTATCTTATCATTATGCGTCTTTTTTTACAAGCTAAAATGCAAATTTCAGCCAACATTTACTTTTTATATGCTGGCTGAATATTTTAATATAAACAAATATATAAATTATTGTTATCAAAAATTAATTGTTCTTTATCAAAAAAGCTCCAATCTTTTTGTAAAAATTCTTCTCTATTTTCATTTGGAACCTCTATTTTATTAAATCGTTTACCACTATACAATTCTATCGTTTCTTTAGCTGTCCAATCTGTTCCCATACTTCTTGTTGTAATTACTCCTAACCACCTTTGTCCTTCATAATTAGTGGTTGGATTTTTATCAAAACATATACCTATATTTTCTATAGTCACTCCTGTTTCAGTTTGATAATTTTCTATTTCTTTAGTTATTGTTTCTGCAATGTTTCTATCTAAATAATTTGTAGTATTCATTTCTGATGATGCTAATATGTAATATAGAGCATTTAACATTACCATTATAAAAACAATAACAGCAAGTAATTTATTAAATAACTTATAATTTTTAGCTTCTATAACTAAACTTAAAAATAAAATTATTATTCCTATGCTACTACCAAAAGACATTGCCATTCTTGTCTCTAGATATTGACTTTCTACTGGTGTTACAAGCATTGGTAGTATGGGAATTAATATACAAGTACCTAATAGTACAAAATATTCGAATACATATAATTTAAATTTCTTATTTTTTATACAACAAATTAAAAATAATATACTTATAGCTACAATTAGTAAAACATACCAGTATTTGGTTCCTATACCAAATGTTTTTAATACCATATCAGAAGCAAGTCTTATTGCAGTATTAAATAAGTCTGTAATTGATAGAACTGCCATTTTTCTAAATTCATTACTAAATATATTACTAAAAATTTTAGTTGCAATAAGATTAATCACCATAACAATTATATATATTAATCCTATTTTTAATGTCTCTATAAAGATTTTCTTAAAATTCTCTTTATACTTATATGCTAATAGCACTAATGCTAAAGGAATAAATATAGTAATTGCTCCTTGGTAGCAAAGGCTTCCGAGTAATAAACTAATAAAAGCTTTTATTCTTTTAAACTTCATATTAGAATTAAAAAGACATGCTGCAATTACAGTACATAAAATTCCCAAACACATTATTCCAGATTCCCAGAATACTAAGCTTTCAATAGTACAAAAATTAAATACAATTATAAAAGAAATTCCTGCAAATAGAATATTACTAAAAATATTCATTTCATGCTTTTTCAAATTACTAATAAATTTAAATAAAATAAACCAAGCAATTGTTAAAAATAATATACCTGCTAATACTAGCAATTCTGTATTTATAATAAAATTAATCTCTAATATATCAAATATCCATCTTGCTAAAGCACTAAATATTCTATTAGAAACTAAAAAGTGTGAAATTAGTTCTTGGCTACTATAAGAATAAACACAATAAGTATCCAATGCTAAATGTGGTCTTATAAAATTAATACATATAATAATTGAAAAGGCCAACATTCCTAAAAAAGTATAAATATTGTACTTGTGTTTTACTAGTAACTTCTGTATTTTCTTTAATCTTTCCATTGTTCCTCCAAAAAGTTAAATAATTATACTATTCATATGTTATAATCGTTTCTAAAATCTCATTATCACTAAGTCTTGCATTTTTGTTACTAGTTATTTCCAAAATAATTTTATTCCCTGTTTTGTAAGGTTGTATTATTTGATATGGATCCATATCTTCGAATGGATATTCTACAATTTCGCCAGAAATATAATCCCTTTCATATGCAATACCTGTCATATTAATTACATACAAATTATCGGAATTTATCATATTTTCTAATTTTATAGCTAGTTGGCTTTCTGTAGATTCACTACTTTGCAAATATCCATCATCAGATATATAAAAATTATTTATATTATTATTTGCTAATAAATTCAAAAATTTTTGCCTAGATTGTTCTGATATCCAAATACCATTTTTGTTTGGTACTCCTTTTAACAATTCATTAATTTCATTTTCTAATGGCTTTCCATTTTTTAAAACTCCAGCTAAATCAACTACATACTGAACTTCCGGTTTTATTTGTAATATTTTTCTTCCATCATATTCCTCTTCTATCTTATAAATATTAGGATTTGCAGTTGAATTTATTTGGGTTTGCATATTTCTGATTTCATCTAGATTATCACTTTCGGCTTGCTCAGAAAATACATTTTGAATTATATTATTTTCATCTATTATATTTGAAAGATTTTGGATTTCATTTGTTAGTAAAATATTTTCTACACCACTATCGTCGCTTTTCTTTCTATTTATAAAAAATATTATTATTCCTATTATTACTATTAAAATCACTAAACTCATTATATAATATTGCTTCTTCATTGTTTTCCCCTTTAAATTTTAATATTTTTGCAAAAATATAGTATCATTTTTTATTTTACTATTCAATGCCTTTATTTATTTTTCTTTTTGATAATAATTGCAATTACTGCTACAAGTAATATTATTATTGCTATAATTATTATATAATTCATATTTATATTTCCAGCTACTGCTTTGGGTTTATTTGATTCATTTTCTATATTTATTGTATATACTTTTAAATCTCCATTTTCTGCTGTAACCTTTATATTGATCAATCTTTCTTCTTGTGACACAGTTATTGTCCCTGTTCCTTCGATTTTTGCATTTTCATTATCTGGCTCTGCTGTAACATTAAAAGTATTAATACTATCATCTTTTACATAAATTGTATATGTGTCCATTTGTCTATTAAATTCTGGGCTTAATTCATATCCTTCTACATTTAAAGACTTTAAATAATTATCACTAGATTTACCAACAAAATAATCTGCTGTTACAGCATTGTTTTTACTTTCTTCATATTCTCTTGCCCTATCTGCTGCTTCTTTTTCAGTAAAATCTGCATATCCAGAGCTATTCGGAGGTACAGGAATATCTACTAATCTTCCTGTTTCGGCAAATGATATATTCATTATAGACACTAAAGTTATTAAAATTATAAAAAATATACTTAATTTACTTTTCACTTTTTTCTCCCTTCTATAAAGTATAAGTAAAAGAATGGTAAATTAATCCTTATATTAATTTACCATTCTCCTTTCTAAATTATTCTTAAATAATTTGACGCTACAAATCCCTTTGTTCCATCATCTAAAATTACTAAATTCCATGTATAGCCATTAGCTGTATACACACCTTTAAGAATTCTAGTCCCTGTTGTTCCATCTCTAAAAGTTCCTAAACTTGCAAAATCTGTACCTGGTCCAATTCTAATATTAACACTACCGGTAGTTGATATCGCCACTCTTTCATTACAATTTGTAACATCATTTATAAATTGTAAATAATCTCCTGAACAATAGCCTACTTTCCCTGATGGTGGTTTTTTACTTTTTTATAATTTCTCTTCTTTTTTTATAAATTTTTATA
>OHKU01000398.1_pt1 | contig 23878 bp, 26 predicted proteins | sample 1568911 | NCBI WGS metagenome assembly OHKU01 (sample SAMEA3879574, study PRJEB24766) | human gut metagenome | biome: human-associated habitat; feature: feces | place: USA | collected 1985/1987
AAATTTTATAAAAATAATGATATAATAGATATAATTATTTAAAAATGAGACTATATAGTTGTGTAAATGTATTAAACAAATTATTGATGATTCAAACAAGAGGTGATAAAGATGAAATATGGATTATGGAAAACTTTTGCGACACAAGTAAAAAGAATTAAAGAGGGTCAAATATCCTATGTATATGTAATATATATAATCAATGCTTTGGCATCAGGAGTAATTCCGGTTATTGGTGTCTTTTTTATAAAAATTATTATTGATGAAATAACAATGTCAAATAGTATTGATGGCTTTTTATTTAAAATGCTTATTTTGATTGTGATTTCTACGATTTGTTTAGTCTTAAAATCTATTCTTGAAGGGATACTTTCTGGTAAATTTTTATTATTAAGGCAAAAGGAATTTGAGAAAGTAATTCATCTGTATCATACTACTCGATATGAAAATATTGAAAATAGTGAGTTTCAAGATACTGTAAATAGTGCAGCAGAAGCGTTAGAAGGTGATGGAAGAGGATTTGAAAAAACGTATAGTAATTTTAAGATAATCTTAACATCACTGGTAAGTATTATTTTATTTAGTATTATCTTAGCTTATTTTAATATTATTTTAGTAATTGTTTGTTTTTTGTCGACATTGCTATCTATTGTTATTAATAAAAAAGTAGCTGATTATAATCGAAAAAGACAAAAAGATTTAGCCCACGCGAGTAGACAAAAAAACTATTATAATAATACAGCTAGCGATTTTTCCTATGGTAAAGATACAAGAATTTTTTCGCTAAAAGAATTTATTATGGACAAATATAATGACAAATCATTATCTTATTTGAAAGTTTTACATGATTTATACAATAAAGAATTTAAATATGGATTATTTGGATTGATTACTTTGTTGCTTCAAGATGGAATATCATATAGTATTATTGTCTATAGTGCTATTCAAGGATATATTACCTTATCAGAGGTTACATTATATATTTCATCCATTGTTGCTTTTACGACTGTTCTTAGAACTTTATCTGATAATATAACCGATTTAATTAAAAATTTAAAATTAACAATGACTTACTTTGAGTTTTTGGATTCAACTGAAAAAGAGAAAAAATTAAACAAATGGGAATTTGATTATCATGAAGGTGTGACCATTGAATTCCAGAATGTTTGGTTTAAATATCCAAACACGGATAGTTATATTTTTGAAAATTTAAATTTTAAGATAAATAAAAATGAAAAAATTGCTATTGTTGGTACAAATGGTGCAGGAAAAACAACAATTGTAAAACTAATTTGTGGTCTATTTGAACCAAACAAAGGTCAAGTTTTGGTAAATAATGTAGATTTAAAAACAATTGATAAAGAAGATTATCAAAAATTAATATCTACGGTATTTCAAGATTATGATATTTATGCCTTAACAGTTTTAGAAAATGTTGGAGGTATAAATTATGATAGAGAAAAAGTGATGAATTGTATAGCCTCTGTTGGATTAAAAGAAGTAATTGAACGTTTACCAAATAGCTATGATACTAACCTATTAAAAGTTATTGATGAAAATGGAGTAGATTTATCAGGTGGTCAAAAGCAAAAAATTGCTATTGCAAGGGCTTTATATAAAGAGGGGGGAATTGTAATTTTAGATGAGCCTACAAGTGCATTAGATGCTTTAGCTGAGGCTTCGATATATCAACAATTTTCTGATTTGGTGAAAGATAAAACCTCAATTTATATATCACATAGACTTTCTTCTACTAAGTTTTGTGATCGGATTTTATTCTTTAATGAAAATGGTCTACAAGAAGAGGGGACACATGATGATTTGATGAATAATAAGCAAGGATATTATGAGATGTTTATGATTCAAGGTAAATATTATCAAGAAGGAGGAGAGAACAATGATTAAAATATTCATTCCATTTATAAAATTATCCTTTAAAGAGTATAAACCTTATTTTATAGCACTCATATGCAATGCTTTGATTATGTCAGCTCAAACTATTTTTGCTGCATACACACTCAGTTTTATTTTATCCTGCATTGAATCTAAAGATATACATGCTTCATTCATATATGTAACCATAATTGTCGGAATTGAATTGCTATTATTTTTCTTAGTATTATTATCTAAAAATATATTGGCTAAACGCCAAGCAATCATGGAAGAAAAAATTGATCAAATGCTAACTAGAAAAATTTTAGAAATTCCCTTTAGTTATTTAGAAGATCCTAAGTATTTAGAACTAAAAAAGAATGCTTCGTTTAGTATTAATAATATGGGTGCAATTTATAGTTTATTTACTAGTTTTACCACTCTATTTTCTAATTTGATAAGTTTAATTGGATTATTGGTGATTATTTTATCTTTTGATTATATTATTCCGATTATTTTGTTTGTTGGCGCTATATTAACAATTTTAGTTGTAATGTTATCAATGAAGTCACAAATCAAATTTTATAAAGACTTATTGCCGATTAACTATAAATATGGGTACTATTTAGATTCGGTTATTACTCCTACAAAAGTGAAAGAATTAAAATTTTATTCATTATATGATCTTTTATATACTAATTTTTCTAATTATGGTACAAACGTTTCTAAACGCTTTGGAAAGTATTATACAAAGGTAAGCTTATTTTATTCTGCTTCAGTTATTTTAAGATATATTCAATTGGCTTTTGTATATGCTTTAGTTGGAATAAAAACAATAACAGAAAAACTACCAATTTCAAAGTTTTCTTTATTGGCTCAGGCAGCTTTATCCTTTACAACAACTGTTCAAAGTATTGTAGAATCATTAGGTAACTTTTTTAGAAATATTGAATATATTAAACCATTTATGGAATTTATGGCTATTCATACGGAAATTAAAAATGGGTCAAACAAATTAGATAAAATCTTGACTATTGAATTTAAAAATGTTACGTTTAAGTATCCAAATACTGATAAAATTATTTTAGATAATGTATCGTTTAAATTTCATGAATCAGAAAAAATTTCTATTGTCGGTCTTAACGGAGCAGGTAAAACAACAATTGTAAAGTTATTGTGTCGACTATATTCGCCGAATGAAGGAACCATTTTAATTAATGATATTCCTATTGAAGAATATGAAAAAGATTCATATATTAAACAAATTAGTGCAGTATTTCAAGATTATAAACTTTTTGCTTATTCGATTAAAGATAATATTAATCCTGCCTCTTCAGTTGATGTAGAAAAAATTTGTGCTGATGTTGGAATTAGTGAAAAAATAGAAAAACTTCCCCACCAATATGATTCTTTAATTGGTAAATATTATGATGATAGCGGTGTTGAATTATCTGGTGGTCAATTACAAAAAATTGCTATTGCTAGAGGTCTTGCTAAAGATAGTAGTTTATTGATTTTAGATGAGCCTACAAGTGCATTAGACCCACTAGCAGAAGCTGAAATATATGAAAATTTCAATCAATTATCTAAAGATAAAATGGCTATCTATATTTCACACCGGATGTCATCATCTATTTTTTGTGATAGAATTTTAGTGATTGATGGGGGTATTGTAAGTGATTTTGATACACACCAAAATTTAATGTTGAAAAAGAATTCCCTATATTATAAGTTATTTACTACACAAGCAAAGAACTATAAATTATAAATGCAAAACTCTGCTATTTTATAGCAGAGTTTTATTGTTAAATTTCAAATTTTACTGATCAATATATATTTGTATTTGATAATTCCAATGAAGAATTCCCGTTATTATAATTTGTTCAACAAGAAACGAAGGTGTGATAGCATATTGATGTTTTGCAACCCAAAGTAAATGATGAAGGGTTTGATCTTTATTTTCTTCAGTACAATTTGCACATAAATAATTACCTTGAGGTAGGTATTTCAATCTAGAATCTTCAACATATTTTGTACATAAAGCAAACAATTTAGGGATATGATTTTCAATATAAATACCTGCTAAATCTTCAAATTCAAATAAATTTCTTTTTTCAACTGTAATACTATCATAAAAATGTTTTAAGTAATTCCACAGATTATCTAGTGTCGGTTTTTTTAATGTATCTGAAAGAAAAATGATTCGAGGGGGATATGTTTGAATAAAGACATCTGGATTGTCTTTTTTTTGTAATAATTTATTTTCATAATCATTTTTTGCCAATTGAATTTTTTCTTTACTTAAGCGAAGAGAGGCTATTTTTTCATCTGCTTTTAATTGAGCTTGTTCTAGAAAATCGATTATTTTTTGTAAATCTTTAAACTCTAAAACTTGTTTGATATCTTTTAGAGGCAAATCCATTTGTTGTAATGCATGAATAGTATTTAATCTAACAATGTCTTCTATTGAATAATAGCGATATTTGGTACTTTTATCTTTTATGCTTGGCTTGAGTAGATCAATTCGATCGTAATGCCTTAATGTTTCGGTTGTAGTATGAATCATTTTAGCAGCTTCGCCTATTGAAAAATAATTTTTCATTTTTTTATGCACTCCTATTGACTTTTGTGTAACACAAAGGTTTATAATACTATTGTAACATAAAAAAATAGAAAAAACAATTCTTATGTTGATAAAAAGAAAGGAGAATAGAATGAAATCATAGGATTGATGGAATACGCAAATAAAGTGATTACTATTTATAAAATTAAAGGAGGAAAAGAAATGAAAAAAATAATAATATTAATCATGCATATAAGTATAATCATGTTTTTATTTACTAGTTGTGCGAAAACAAATCAATTTACAAAAAAAATTTATACGACAGATGATTTGCAAATTCAAAAAATCAATATTGAAGCAAGAGATCGACAGATAGAAATTTTATCATCTAATGATGATTTGGTTCATATTGAATATTTTGAAAATGAGCAGGAACAATATAGTATTTTAATTGATGAAAATAAAACTTTAGATGTAAAATTAGAAAACAATAAAAGTTGGTTAGATTATTTTGGTCAAAAAGCAAGTATGGATAATCGGAAAATTATACTTTCTATACCTAATCATCTATTAATTGATTTAGTGATTGAAACTACAAATGAAAATGTCAGTATTGCAAAAGAAGTTTCAATTGACAACTTATCAGTTTCTGTAAATGGTGGGAATATTATTTTTGATAAATTAAATGCTTGTAGCGATATAGTTTTAAATGTTAAAAATGGTGATATTACGGGTTCTATTTTAGGAAGTTATGATGATTATTCAATAAACTGTCAGATAAAAAAAGGAGAAACAAATCTACCATCTAAAAAAGATGGAGGATATAAACAATTAGATGTAATTGTAAATAATGGTGATGCAAAAATTGAGATTAATAAATAAAATATCGTTTAAAACCCTGTAAACTTATTTTAGTTTACAGGGTTTTATAAAAAACTATTTTTGCATTTGATAATCGGAAATCATCTGCCTTACTTTGATACTAAGTTGTGTACTATTTAGATTTTCATAATCTTGATATTCTAAAATATCAAGAATGGTTAAGTTGACATAAGTTCTTTTCCAAGGAAAATGTTTATGAATTTGATTTGTATTTTGCAAGCAACAAACAACAATTGGCGATTTTGCTTTCATCGCAATTTTAAATGAACCAGGGTGAAATTCTAACAACTCCCCAGATTTACTTCTAGTACCTTCAGGACAAATATGAATATTTCCCCAGTCGTTTGCAATAAAATCAGCGGCTTTTTTAATAGCTTTAACTGCTTGGTGTGCATCACTTCTATCTAGTGATATAAATCCAGCATTGTAAATAAATTTTCCACAAATAGGTAATTTTTCATTTTCTTTTTTTGTAATACAGATCATCGGATGCTTTTTTAGGGAATAAATGATAAGCATTGGATCAAAGTTAGATAAATGATTAGATATAACTAAAAAATGTTTATCCTTTGGCAGTTTATTTAGTCCATGAATAATAACTTTGGTTCTAGATAATCGAATTACAAGGTAGTTGGTTTGTTCGACCAAAAAATAGTATAATTTGTTAGGTTTCTTTATATCTTTTTTGGTATGTAGAAATAATGACCAAATATAAAGTATAAGAATATAAAACAAAAAACATAGCAAATAGAAAAAAGGCATCAATATAATTGGAATAAAAAATAAGTACCAATGTAAAGATAAATTTGTACAAAAATAAATTAAAATAGCTGATGCAATACTAATAATCCAAAATATTATTGATAAAATCATATCATATTCTCCTCAATCAATTTTATATTATTATACCATATTTTATTATAAATTGCTAAAAATATAATTTATCTTATAAATAAACTGCTATTTTATTGTAAGATTCAATTAAAAAATTTATAATACATAAGAATACCAAAACATAAAGGAAATTTTTCCAATGCATTTTATTTAAGTTCAACATATAGTATTAGGTCAAAATAATATGAATTTATATCGCAGTTGTTTTTATGGTTGTATTTATTGTGATTCTAGAGGTAAGTGCTATCAAATGAATCATCAGTTTGAAGATATAGAAATCAAAAGTAATGCAATTGAACTGTTAAAATTATTATTGAAAAAGAAACGTAAAAAACTATGATTGGTACCGGTTTGATGAGTAATTCATATATGCCGATAGAATCACAACTTCCATATGTTAGAAAAGTTTTAGAATGAATTGAAAAATATGGTTTTGGTTTTAGCGTGATTATTAAGTCCAAATTTATTTTAAGAGATCTTAATCTTTTAGAAAAAATGAATAAGAACACAAAGTGTATCATTCAAATGATCTTGATAACTTTTTGTGATGATCTATGTAGAATAATTGAATCAAATGCAGATAAGTTTCTGAGATAAAAATAAATAAAAACTGAAAAACTAGTAGCTTTTCAGTTTTATTTATCTTTATTCTATTTCTGCAATATAAGAGGTTACATTTTTAATTACCTCTCCATCAATTTGAAGTGCCATTGGCTTTGAAAAATGTACTTCAATTTTTTTACCTGTAATCGCTTCACACATTTTATTATATTTTAAATGTTCGCCTTTAAAAATTTTGGGAAAGACCATTAAAGTCTTTAGTTTTCCACTATTATGCATAACAACTAAAGTTAAATTATTATTTAGACGATTTTGTGTGGGGGCTACTTTCATACCACCACCATAATATCTACCATTCATACTAGATGATAGCCAAACTTTATCATAATTTTTTTTCATACCATCAACAATAATAGTTGCTTTTGGAGTAGAATATTTGGTAAGTAGTAATTTTATAGATAAACCTGTATAGTTAATTTTCTTTTTGTTTTTTAATCTTAATTCTTCGGCAGTTTCACATACCATTCCATCAATACCATAGCCAATACCATTGATAAATTTTCTTTTTATTCCATTTACTGTCACAGTTGGTAATTTCTCTAAATAAGGATTTAAGTAAAAAAGCGTGTCATCATCATTTGATTTAATATCTCTAATAAAGTCATTACCTGTTCCTGCTTTATAAAGGTAAGATGTATTTTTAATTTTATATTTATAAATAAAATTGGCAAAATGATTTAAAGTTCCATCGCCTCCAACTAGAATTAAAATATCTTCAACTTGTAGATTTGTAATGAAGTCTTCCACATTTAAATCGAGGACATTTATTTCTTTTAATTGAGGAAATTGTTTATTTAATTTTAATTTAGCTTCATCTTTAATTTTACAACCTGTACCGTTTTTAGATAGGGGATTAAATAGTAAATAATTCATTTGACTTCCTTTCATATTATTGTTTAACTTTATTTTAAGATAAGAATATTATATCATAATTTGTAGAAAAAAGTAATATATTTGTAAAAAAAATAAAATAAAAATAGTACTATTGTATGTTGTTATAAAATATATAGGATATTATTGTTTAGCATAATGAATCAATATATGAAATATAGAAAGAATTGCTTTGACATATATTTAAAAATATGCTATAATTTTTAGGATTTGTTAGTAAAGGAAAAAATATGGGAATTATTGAATTGATTTTAATTAGTATTGGTCTTGCAATGGATGCGTTTGCGGTATCAATTTGCAAGGGAATTAAGATGACATCTAAGAAAACTTGGCATATTATTGTTATTGCTTTATTTTTTGGTGGATTTCAAATGTTGATGCCAATTATCGGATGGTTTTTAGGAAGTAGATTTGAATCATATATTACTTCATTTGATCATTGGATTGCTTTTATTTTATTGTTGATTATAGGTGGTAAAATGATTTTTGAATCGTTTAAAAAAGATAGTGATGATGAAGAATTAGTAACAAAATTTGATGTGAAAGAAATCTTCGTTTTAGCAATTGCAACAAGTATTGATGCGTTAGCAGTAGGAATTACATTTGCTTTTTTAAAAGTAAATATTATGCTTGCTAGTTCTTTAATTGGTAGTATTACATTTATTTTGGCCATTGTAGGGGTTTTAATAGGAAGCGTTGTCGGAGGAAAATTTAAAAATAAGGCTGAACTATTGGGGGGAATTATTTTAATTTTGATTGGCGTTAAAATATTGCTTGAACATTTAGGTGTGATTCACTTTTAAATCTATCATAATTTCTTATTTTTATTAATATAATTTTAATATAAAATAAGATAGGTGTGGATTTAATTGGATTATAAGAAGCAATTACATAAGGTGGTAAAAGAGTATTTCAATCCGAACAAGGTTATTTCCATTCAGCCATATGGTGGAGGTCTAATTAACAGCACTTTTATTGTTGAATTTGAAGATACCAGATATATTTTGCAAAAGGTAAATGAATATGTTTTTCATAGTCCCATTGGGGTTATGTACAATATTGGCTTAATCACAAATTATATTCGTAAAAAGGTGATTTATGAAGGTAGAAATTATCGTAATGCCACGCTTACTTTAATTCAAACTATATGTGGAGAAAATTTTGCGATTGTGGATGAAGCGTATTGGCGATGTTATACTTGTATTGATGGTATTACCTATGATAGTACCAACGATTTAGAAATCTTTTATGAGGCAGGAAAGGCAGTAGGACAATTTCAACAATTACTAGAGGGTTTTCATACGAGATTGTTAAGTGATAATATTAAAAATTTTCATAATACACCTTATCGTTATGATAAATTTAAAGAAAGTATTAAATTAGATTCGCATAATCGTATTAGAGAATGTTATGAGGAAATTCTTTTTATTCATAGAAGAGAAGATAAAATGGATCTGATTACAAAAGCTTTAGAAGAAGAAAGAATTCCTAAAAGAGTGGTTCACAATGATACTAAATTAAATAATATAATGTTTTCTAAAAATGGAAAGCATGCAATGTGCCTCATTGATTTAGATACAGTGATGAAGGGATCTCTTGTTTATGATTATGGAGATGCATTAAGACTTGGAGCTTCAACTGCTGCAGAAGATGAGGTGGACTTATCTAAAGTATCAATTAATTTAGACTTGGTTGGTGCTTTTACCAAAGGGTTTTTAGAAGAAACAAAAGATATTATTACAAAAGAAGAAATAGCGTTATTGTTTTACGGTTATTATATTATAACTTTAGAATTGGGTATGCGGTTTTTAACCGATTATCTTGATGGAGATAAGTATTTTGCTTTAAGTGAAGAACAAAAGAAAAAACGTCCCAAAATTAATTTAGAACGAGCGAGAAATCAATTAAAATTAGTATTAGAAATTGAAAAAAATCAAATAAAATTAGAGAATATAATTGATCAAACGCTGATTCAATTGGGATATGAAAGGAATAAAGATGAATAAAATAAAAAAAGTTGTCATTCCAGTTGCAGGAAAAGGAACCAGATTTTTACCGATTACGAAAACAATTAGTAAAACACTTCTACCTATTGTTGATACACCTGTTATTCAATATTTATTAGAAGAAGCAGTTCAGGCAGGAATCAAAGAGGCTTTAATTATTATAGGATATAGTCAAAATGATGTAATTAATTATTTTAATACAGAAAGTACATATGTCCAAAAATTAAGCAAAGATTATGAAGAAATCAAATATATTAAAAAATTAAAACAACAAATTAGAATTTCATATGTTTTTCAAGAGGAAGCTAAAGGTTTAGGTGATGCAGTGTATCATGCGAAAGCATTTGCGGACAAAGATGACTTTGCGCTTATTTTAGGTGATGATTTTGTTTTTTCAAATGGACTTTCAACTTATGGTATTGGCTCGCTTTGTAAGTTTTATGAGAAAAATCCTAATTACTATTTAGGAGTTCAAGAAGTTCCATATGAAATGACATATAAATATGGCATTGTAAAACCAGAGACCCAAATTTCTAATTGTTTTAAAATTGATGGTATTGTTGAAAAACCTCAGAACAATCCTCCATCTAATATGGCTTGTGTTGGAAGGTATATTTTAAAAAATTCTATTTTTAACTATTTAGAAAAAACTAAAGTTGGCGTAGGTGGAGAAATTCAACTAACTGATGCTTTAGCTTTAGCTTTAGATAAAGAAGACATTTATGCTTCAGAATTTGATGGAATTAGATATGATGTAGGTAGTAAGGCTGGATATGTTGAGGCAACCATTGCAGTTGCAATGAGTCGTAATGATTTATCAGAAAATATGCATAAGTTTTTTAAAAAATAAAAATATTTATTGTGTAGGTATCTCTATACGATAAATATTTTTTTATTATCCATATTTAGATGGATACTTAGATATATTTTAAATGGTCATAGAATATGATATTATATAATTAAACATATATGGAGGATATATGATTGAGTTTATAAAATACATAATTATTGGTTTGATTCAAGGAATAACAGAAGTACTACCGGTTTCTTCTAGTGGTCACTTAACCATTGTTGAACATATGATGGGAATAAACAATGATAACTTAGCGTTTGAGGTTTTTCTTCATCTAGCATCATTTATAGCAGTTATTGCTTTTTTATATAAACCATTAATAAAAATAATCAAGGGGAGTTTTTTATATCTTTTTAAAAAGAAAAAAGAATATTTTTTGGAATGGAAATATTTGATCTGTGTGATAATATCAACAATTCCGATTGTTTTATTTACTATTTTCATTAAACGATTAGGGTATAATACAAGTCCCTTGTTTGTAATTGGTATTTCTCTTATTTTTAATGCTGCAGTGCTTTTTTTGTTAAGTAAAATTAAAGGAGAAAGAAAAAAAGAAGAAATAACGATTAAAGATGCTTTAGTTATTGGTTTATTTCAATGTCTTGGCGTTTTTCCAGGAATTTCTAGAAGTGGTAGTTGCATAAGTGGAGCAATGGTTAGAAAAATTGAAAAAGAAGAAGCTGCCAATTATGCTTTTATGTTATTTGTACCAGCAGTTATTGGAGCCTTTGTTTTAGAACTTGGCAATATTTCTTTGATTTTTACTTTAAATTCTAAAATGATTTCATGCTATCTTGCTTCATTTTTAGTATCAATGGTAGCTACGTTTTATGCTTTTAAGCTTCTTTTAAATTTTATTAAAAAGGGAAAATTATTTTATTTTTCAATATATTGTCTAGTAATAGGAATCATAACATTTGTGTATAGTAGTATGAATGGTTGGATTTAGGTGATAAAATGAAAGATTGTAATGCAATTATTCTTGCGGCAGGTAAGGGTACTAGATTGTTATCAGAACTACCTAAATGTGCGTATCCTTTTTATGGTAAACCAATGATTGTTTATATTATAAATATGTGTAAAAAGATTCAAATTGATGATATTTGTGTGGTGGTTGGTCATAAAAAGGAAAGTATAGAAAACCTTCTTCAAGATAAGGTAAAATATGCCTATCAAAAAGAACAATTGGGTACAGCTAATGCTGTCTTGGCCGCAAAAGATTTTTTGGAAAGACATAATGAAGGGATAACTTTAATTTTCCCAGGGGATATGCCGTTGATAGATGGTGATGTAATCAATAATCTAATTCGAGAACACATAGAAAACAATAATGATTTAACTATTTTGACAACTCAAATAAAAAATCCTACAGGATATGGTAGAATTATTAGACAAGATGGTCAAATTATTAAAATTATTGAAGAAAAAGATGCTGATGATAGTGTCAAAGCAATTAATGAAATCAATACAGGTCTTTATTGTATTACTACCAATCTTTTAGAGAAGGCTTTATCAAAAGTTGATAATAACAATAACAAAGGAGAATATTATCTAACTGATATTGTTAAAATACTAAGTGGTGATAAAAAAGTTAAAGCTTATTTAACTGAATATGATTTTAAATTAACCGGTATTAATGATTTGTATACTCTTTCATTAGTAGAAAAAGAATATCAAAAATATATCAATAGAAATTGGATGGACAAAGGAGTTCATTTGATAAACCCTGATTCTATCATTATAGAAGATGAAGTAAAAATTGATGCCAATGTGACAATTGATGCTTTTTCTATTATTAGAGGTAAAACAACAATTATGAAAGATACATATATCCCACCATATTCTTTAATTATCAATAATATAAAAATAAAATAATGAATTTAATTGAAATTTTTATTTAGATTGATTATAATTGTATTAAAGATAGTTATATTAAAGGAGGATATTTATGGCTAAAATAACACAGGTAACAATTATTAGTCCAACTACTTTACGACTTGATGTGGATGCTAAAACGGGTGATGAGATTGATTTATTAGATATTAGTAAGATTGATAATATGTTAATTCAAGAAATAATCAATAAAGAAAAGGAGAAAGAAATAAAAAAATTATTAGATGAACAAAAAAGATTATATGATTTAGAGAAAACAAATGAAATAAATGAACGAACTGAAAAATTGAAAGAGGAAAACTCTCAATTAAAAAATGAAATAAAAACAATTGCAAACGAAACTAAACTTCAAACAGAATTAGCATTAAAAGATAAAATATTTGAGTTGCAATCACAAGTGAATCAAATTAATTCAGAAAAAATACAAATTGAACAGTTAAAAAATGAAGAAATTGAAAAAATTAAAACACAGTTGCAATTGAAAATGGTAGAACAAGAGGCTACTTATCAATTACAATTACAAGAAAAAGAGAAAATTATTAGTAATTTAGAGTTAACAAAAAGTAATTTAAATATTAAGAAAATAGGTGAACAATTAGAATTATGGTGCAATACTGAATATGAAAATTATGCTCAGTGTGGTTTTGAAACTTGTAGTTGGGAAAAGGATAATTTATCAATCAAAGATGATGGAGATACCAAGGGTACAAAAGCCGATTATATTTTTAAGGTATATGCAACTAAAGAAATGAGAAGTGCTGAACTTTTAACATCAGTGGTATGTGAGATGAAAAATGAATCACCAAGTTCAACAAATAAAAAGAAAAATGCTGACCACTATGCTAAATTAGATAAAGATCGTATGAAGAAAAATTGTGAATATGCATTATTAATAAGTGAATTAGAATGGGATCAACCCAATGATTTACCAATTAAAAAAGTAAAAGAGTATGACAAAATGTATGTGGTTCGTCCTCAATATTTTATTAATTTTTTAAGTCTTATTACATCACTTAGTTTTAGATTTAAAGAACTGATTTTAGATAATATGAAAGAACAAGAAAAATTTAAAGATTCTTTGGAAATTAAACAAGAATTTGAGAAATTTAAAAAAGATTTAATGGATAAACCTTTGGAAAAATTAGAAAAAGAATTGAATGCTATTATTAAAAATGCGAATGATATTAAAGCATCCTCTGATAAAATCATTACTTCAGCAAGTGATTTAATTAATAAAACATTAGAAAATATGAAATCAAAAATTGAAAATTTTAAAATTGATAAGTTATGCAAAAAGATTGATAAATTAGATTTAGAATAAAATATTTGAATAAAATGGTAAGATGTTGTATAATATATATACAATTGGAGAAGTGCCCAAGTGGTTGAAGGGGCTGGCTTGGAAAGCTAGTAGGTCGATAACACGATGCGAGGGTTCAAATCCCTTCTTCTCCGCCATAAGTAAACATAGGTATTGCTACACTGAAAAAGTGTTGTCAATACCTTTTTTCTTACGTTTTTTAAGCCAAAACAGGCCCAATCTTCGCTTTTTAGGGCGATTTCAAGCCTTGGTGTTGGCTTTTTTCTTTATTTCGAGTTATGGATTATGTAAACATCAGTCGATAGTGGAGAAGTGTAGCACGATTTAACGATTACCCCACAATCTAATAGTTGTAAACAAAGATCTATTTTATTTTATAAATCCGATAAACATATCTGCAAGTTCAGTTGGAGTTTCTTTACATCCGTTCATAAGCCAAAATTTAAAAACATTATAAAATCCACCCGCAATATACATTTGTCTAAATTGTTCTGAAAGATTACTTGCATTGATTAGAAAATACTTATCAAACATATTCTCAATAATGTAAATTAAGTTATTCTTCATTAATATAGTTTCAAATTGACGATGATTATTCAAATGTTCAAAAAGCATAATAACATATTCATAGAAGTGTGTTGATTCATATTTAAACTTTTGATTGTTAACAAATTCCTTTGTAATGCTATCTGCATGACGTATTAAAATGTCCTCTTTCGTTTTGAAATTTCGATAAAAAGATGCACGACCAACTCCTGCTTTATCTATAAGTTCAGTTATAGAAATGTCGATAAGTTTTTTTTCTTTAAGTAGTTTTAAAAGTGCTTCATTTAGACAATCCAATACGAATGTGTTTCGTCCTTCATTGCTCATCGGTGATACAATTTTGTTATTTTGTCTCATTTTCTAAAATCTCCTTGTATTTTAATTGATTACTTAAGTATTTGATGATACAATAGTATCGCCGATACAAATGTATCACAAATTAAAATAATTGTCAATAAATATGACAAAACATTTTAATAAATAATCAAGTTTAAAGGAGGGTTGTTTATGAAAACTTGGGTTTCAAGAACACTGATAATTATTGGTATTATGGCTGTTGCCTTTGTATTAGGTCATCTAGCTGTTAGAGGCTTTATGAATGCCTTAGTTGGCGGAACAATGTTCGGAGGTAATTTTCTATGAGCAAAGAGAAAAAGAAAGGTCGAGGATTATTTATATTTTTATGCATTCTTGCATTTATTGTAACCTTTGGTGTTTCAGTTGTTGTTAAACTTACTGCCAAGCCTGCTTGGATGAAAGAATATACTGTTGAATGGAGCGATGCAATAGGAAGTGTCCATAAAGATTTGTCTTATCATACAGCGGAACTTGATTTTGGCGATGAAAAATCTCACAAATATGATTTATATGTTCCAGCAGATAAAACAAAAGAAAGTTATGGTTTAGTTGTATATCTTCATGCTGGCGGATTTACAACTGGTGACAAATCAGAAGATAAAGATATGCTTCAATGGTTATGTTCAAAAGGTTATGTCGCAGCAGGTATTAACTATACGCTTCGTGATGACAATCATCCAAAAGCAAGCGTTTATTCTCAAACAATGGAGATTAAAGCAAGTATTTCAAAGATAAAAGAAAAAGCATCGGAACTAGGTTATGACTTAAATAGAATGGCAATCTCTGGTGGTTCTGCTGGTGGAACTCTTGCAATGATATATGCTTATCGTGATGCTGAATATTCAAATTCTATTGGTATGCCTGTAAAAATGCTATTTGAAGCTGTTGGGCCATCAAGTTTTTATGCGAAAGATTGGGATACTTATGGTCTTGACAAGAGTAATAAAGTAGCCGCAGATTTATTTAGTGTTATGTCGGGCGAAACAATAACAGAAGATGATATAAAAAATAACAATTATCAAGATAAAGTTAAAAACATCTCTGGATGGGCTTGGGTTAACGAGAGTTCAGTTCCTACAGTAATGGCTTATGGAACACATGACAAAATTTGCCCTTTCAAGAGCGTTAAACATTTGGTTGATGCTCTAAAAGCTAACAATGTAGATTATAAATATTATGAACTACCACACTCAGGACACGCTTTACAAAATGACAATAATATATTAAAAAAATACTATGATTCAATAAAAGAATATCTAAACAAATATATGCCGGTTTAATAAGGAGTTATTATGAAAGAATTTTGGAATAATTTAATTGAAAGTTTTACAAGTAAAGGTGTAAGTGAAACCCTTGCAATTGTTTATATTATCGTATCAATGCTTTTAATTGTAATGGCAGTTGTTGCTCTTGTAATGCGAATTATTGTTATGATTAAATATGCCGATGGAAATAATACAAAAACCAAATCCAGTAAAACAAGTTTTGAAGTTGCAAGAGAGGCTTTGAATAAAGCAGGACTTAGTCATATTCAAGTTAAAAGATCGGGATTTTTTAGAGCAACCTTTTTTGGCAATTCTTATAGTCTCTCACAAAAAACAATTTATCTTCGCAGAGGTCTTGCTGACAAAGACAGTATAACTGCTGTCAGTATGGCACTTCAAAAAGTTGCTATTGCTAAAATGTGCGAAGATGGAAATGGAATGACTAAGACTCGCAATGTAATGCAAATATTAAATGTTTTTGCTCCTATAATGTTTGTTCCCATTATTCTTCTTGGTTTTTTGATTGACTTTATTGTATTTCAAACTGTTGGTGCGTTTTCAATTGTTGGTATTGTAGTTGGACTATTCTTGATTTTAACTGGGTTGATTGCTACCATACTTAGCCTCCCTGTTGAAAAGAAAGCAAACACTATGGCTTTTAATATTATTCAAAAAACGGGAGTTCTAAACGAAGAAGAACAACAAGTTGCAAAAAAGGTTTTTAGTGCTTATATGGTTGCTTATATTTGTGAATTTATAGTAGCAATTATTAAGGCTGTTCAAATTGTCCTTGAAATAGTTATAAATGCACAAATTAATAAAAATAGTAAATAAGGAGAAAAGTATGGGAAAATTATTAAAAGGTATTGGTATTACTATATTAGCAATAATTCTTGTTGGAGTTGCTCTCTTATTTGTAATGTGCGGAGTTGCTGACAATAGAAATAAAAACTATTGGAAATACGCAAAGCCTTATGGCGAAATTGAAAAAACTTATACAGCACTTGGTTCTTATGAGGTATCTATTGCCGAATATAACTCAAATAATTCATACAAAAAATATGAAGTTTGGTATCCTACTGAAATGAATTCAAATTCGAATAAATATCCACTTGTTATTATGGCAAATGGAACAGGAGTTAAAGCTTCTCAGTATAAAGAAGTTTTTAAACACCTTGCCTCTTGGGGTTTTATTGTTGCTGGCAATGAAGATGACAATTCAAGGTCTGGCGATTCATCGTCTAAAACTCTTGATTATTTATTGCAGTTAAATGAAGATTCAAATAGTGTTTTCTATCAAAAAATTGACACTGACAATATTGGTATTGCTGGGCATTCTCAAGGTGGTGTTGGTGCAATGAATGCTGTTACTGAACAAGCCAATGGAATTAAATATAAAGCAATTTGGACTGCAAGCACAACTTCAAGATGTCACGCAGATAACTTAAATAAGAAAGATGGTGGTTGGACTTGTTATCCAAACAAAATAAACATTCCAATTATGATGGTTGCAGGAACTGGTGCAACAGATGCTGGAAATTTAGACCATTATACTGAAACAGTTGGAAAAGATGAAGTTCAAGGTATTTGCCCAAAATGGTGGCTTGAAGAGTGCTTTAATGAGGTAATAAATGCTCCAACTAAGATAATAGCAAGAGAAAAAGACAAAGACCATGGCGATATGCTTAGATATGCCGATGGATATATGACTGCTTGGTTTATGTATCACTTGAAAGGTCAAACTTCAGCTGATTTTTTCGCCGGCGAAACCTCAGAACTTATGTCAAATAAGAACTGGCAAGATGTTAAAGTAAATAGTATTTCATAATGCACAAAAAGCCATATGCACTAGTCAACAAAAAGTAGACAATTTATAGGGGTGTGCATTTGTATCAAAATGTATCGCCCTTGCCATTAAAAAGGATAGGTTTTGATACAAAGAACAATTTGTGTTAAAAACCTTTTTTCTTATGTTTTTACGCCAATATAGGTCAACACTTCGCTTTTTAGGGCGATTTTAAGGTTGTATGTCGACTTTTTTTGTTAATTCTAAGTGTTTAATCGAACATAAAATTATAACCGAATAGTGACTAAAGTACTCTCTATATTAAGTACAAATTAAATTGTGTAAATTCCAATATCTGGACATTCTAATCGTCTTGTTCCAAATACTATACTTTAGGTATTTCAAAATTATGTTTAAAAGTTAAAGATAGAGGGAAAATTCGATGAATACAGTCAACTTGTGGGACTAGAACGTGCAAAGGATATAGTACTAAATCAAATGAAAGATGATGTAAAAGAATACATAGTAATTAATTATGACAATCTTGAAAATTGGCTTACTACTCAAATTGAAGCAACCATAAACTTATTGAAAAAGAAGTAAAATATTTAAGCCTTTAGTTGATTTTTTTCACTAGAGGCTTTTATTAAATGTAAAGCATGGTGTAATTATTGACATTACAACACATTTGTGATAAAATGTAATTAAATAAGAAGAGGTGATTCTATGCAAATTACATCAAGATTTACAGTTGCAGTTCACACGCTGTTGGCTATATATAAGTTTAATAAGAACTACAAGACAACGTCTAATTTTATTGCAACAAGCGTAAATGTCAATCCTGTTGCCATTAGAAGAACATTACAAGGTTTAAAAGCAGCAGGTTTTGTAGAAGTTAAAGCTGGAAGTGGTGGTGCAAGCATAACAAAACCATTAGATCAAATAACTTTATATGACGTTTATGTTGCTATGGAAAGTTTAGAAGGAGATTTGTTCCATTTTCATGAGAATCCGAATCCACTATGCCCTGTGGGAAGAAATATTCATAGAGTTTTGGATAAGCATTTACAAGAAGCTCAAAAGGCAATGGAAGACAAACTAAAATCTGTAAAATTATCAGATTTAACAAACGATATAGATCGATTAATATCAAACGAATAAGTCATCTGATGATGGCTTTTTCTTTTTTTAAAAAAAATTGTTGTAATGCTTGACATTACAACAAATAATTGATATAATGATGTTGTAATCAAATGAGTTACAACTAAAATTAAATTATGGAGGAAAGAAAAATGAAAAAAGAAAATTGCAAAATTATTAATTTGAAGAAAGGTGTAATACGTGAATATCAAATCAAAGATATCAAATTATTAGCATATCAAACAAATGATTTTATCGATGATGAAGTATTTATTCTTGTCAAAAATCAGAAAGGTATTTGTATTGAACTTCCTTGCTTTTATGATAACATTAGTGAATTAACAGATTATATTAATGGAAATGGGATTGATTTGGTTGCTAAATTTGTTGCTTATCACGCCGCAGGAGCTTCTTTTATGCCAGAGGTAAAATCTTTTGGTACAAAAACATCTAATGAATACAATACAATTGGTAGCGGTGCAGGCCTTGTAAACAACTTTAAGGGGGTTTTTGGTGGAATTTTTGATGCAAGTATTTGCAACACAGATGAAATTGTAAATGATGGCGAAATTGAAATCGCAGGAATTAAATTTACCATTACTTCAAATGATGAAGCTTTTGATATTGAAATTCCTGAAATCAATTGTGTATATACACATATGATGGGACATAATTGTCATTCAATTGTTGCAGGATGTCCTCATGCAGATGGAATTATCTCACAATTAAATTATTATGTTAGAAAAGGATTTGACCTTATTTTAACTTCACATTATACACCGGAAGACTTAAAAGATGCCAAAACAAAAATTGATTATCTATATGATTTGAAGGCAATTTCAGAGACTTGCAATAATGCAGAAGAGATGAAACAGAAAGTAATAGATAAGTATTCAAATTATAGCGGCTTAAACTATTTAGACATGACAGTCAGTATGTTTTTTCCAGCAAAATAATAATATAAAAGAGTAAAATAACAGCACCTCTTTAGTTTAATTAAAAGGCGTGAACAGTATGAATTTTGATGATTTTTTAAATGAGATTATTAAAATTAAAATATAGCTTTTGCAACAGTATCGCTTGGTGAAAAGTTATCTAATAGAATCATCAATATGATGTATTTGGAAGATAACTGGCTCTTTTTCTTAACCGCAAGAGGTAAATCTCTATATAAAGAATTGTTGAATAATCCATATGTGTCAGTAATCGTATGCAAAAATAACAAAACTTATATGGTTTTTGGATATGTGGAACAAGTTGAAAGAAAATACCTTAAAAATTTATTTAATCATAATAAGTTTATGTATGGAACTTATCCTAGGAAGAAGATTGATGTTTTAGAGGTGTTTTGTATATCTTCGTATAATGGCGAATACTTTGATTTGACAAATAAACTAATTTATAGGTAGTCTTTCAATTATAACTTTAAAGAAAAAGTGATGTATGGGATAGACAAAAACAAATGCATATCTTGTGGGAAGTGCTTTAGTGTATGTCCACAAAAATGCATCAATATTGATTTGAAGAAAATCAGTGAAAATAATTGCTTAAGATGTGGGACTTGCTTTGAAATATGTCCTCAAAAAGCAGTAACTATGGAGTGATGTTTATGGAAGAATTAAATAAAGCAATAGAGTACTTGAAAACTAAAAATCAAATCAAACAAGAGTTGCTATATAATTTCAATACTTTTAGAGCATTGATGAATATCACTATGCCTTATGATTTGAGTGATGACTACTATAAATGGCAAGATCTAATTTTGCTAAATAACCTTGAATTGAAAGAAATAACAGAGGTATATGATTTGAAATTTAATAATCAAATTGCTTTATTCAAAGGTGATATTACTACAATAAAAGCGGATGTTATTGTTAATGCATGTAATGAGAAATTATTAGGTTGTTTTCAACCTTTACATAATTGCATTGATAATGCTATCCATTCACATGCTGGCTTACAAGTAAGAAGAGATTTAATCAAAGTGATGAAAGAACAAGGAAATGATGAACAAAATGGAAAGTGTAAAGTAACAAGTGGATATAACCTTCATAGTAAATATATTTTCCATACAGTAGCTCCTAAATGCTTTTATGGAGTTTCGAAACAAGCTGCAGAAGATTTAAAGAATTGCTATTTATCTTGCTTGCAAAAAGCAGATGAAATGAATCTTCAATCAATAGTTTTCTGCTCAATCGCAACAGGGATATACAAGTATCCAATAAAGAAAGCTAGCAAAGTAGCAATTAGTACTGTAAAAGAATATTTGAAAAATACTAACAGCAAATTGAAGGTTGTATTTAATTTATATTCTTTGGAGAATTACAAAATTTATGAAAGAGAACTTAACGAAAATTAGGAAGTTAATAAGTGAAGCAGATGCCATTGTTATAGGTGCTGGAGCAGGATTATCTACAGCAGCAGGTTTTGAATATAGTGGTAAATCTTTTATAGACAATTTTAAATATATGCATGATGCATATGGTTATACTGATATGTATTCGGCTGGGTTTCATAATTTCAAAACCAAAGAAGAATACTGGGGATATTGGGCTAGGTATATTTATTTGAATAGATACGAAACGGGAGCCTTACCACTATATGAAAAATTATATCAATTAGTTAGGGATAAAAATTATTTTGTTTTGACTACAAATGTAGATCATCAATTTCAAAAGGCAGGTTTTGATAAAAATAGATTGTTTTATACGCAAGGAGATTATGGATTATTCCAATGTTCAAAGCATTGTCATAATAAAACATATGATAATGAAGAACAAATAAAAAATATGGTAAAAAATATAGTTAATCACAGGATTCCAATATCTTTAATTCCTAAATGTCCTATATGCGGAGCACCAATAGTACCAAATTTACGTGCAGATGATTTGTTCGTAGAAGATGAAGGATGGCATAAAGCAAGCGAAAATTATGTAAAGTTTTTAAATGATAATAAAAATAAAAAGATATTATTTTTAGAGCTTGGTGTTGGTTGGAATACGCCTGTTATTATTAAATACCCATTTATTAGAATGACCTATCAATTTCCAAATGCAAATTATGTATGTATCAATAAAGGATATAATCAAGTTCCTAAAGAAATAAAAGATAAATCAATCGTGCTAGATATAGACATCAATAATATTTTTCCTTAATTATTAAAAAATAAGAAATGAGTCATGGTGATGTCGTGAACATCATTGTGACTTTTTTAGTTTCAAAAGCACCTAAATTTCAACCTGTATATTGAGAGGAATAATAGAATGCTTAAAATAAGGAAAATTATGAATTCATCTATAATGCTTTAATTCAATTGGCTTTAGATAATTATGAAGTGTAATTAATATATGAGAAGATAAAAAGGATTATGATTTTGAAAAGAACTGTAATAGAATTCCTCAATATTATAAAATCAAATAGATATTTAAAAATTCTAAAATTTTACCATAAGCATTTCAAACAATATAAACTAAAGGAATGTTGGTATCTGTTTTCTTGCTTGTTGTAAGGTTATGTGATATACTAATCCATAATGTAATTGATTAAGTTGAAATGTGGTGAATCAAAATGAATGCAGAATTTAAAATAAATGGAATACAAATTGAAACGGATAGACTTCTTTTAAGATCATTTAAACCCTCTGATTTAGATGATTTTTATGAATATGCCTCAGTAGAGGGAGTCGGTGAAATGGCGGGATGGAAACATCATGAGAATAAGGAAATAAGCCAAGTGATATTAGATAACTTTATTGCAGAAGATAAGACTTTTGCCATTTGCTTGAAAAGTAATCATAAAGTAATTGGTTCATTAGGCATTGAAAAATACGGATTAGAAGAAAAGTTGAGTGAGTTTTTTGATTATAAAGGTAGAGAAATTGGTTATGTATTGAGTAAGGATTATTGGGGATATGGAATAATGCCAGAAGCAGTAAGGGCTGTAGTCAAGTATTTGTTTGATGAGTTAAATCTAGATTTTTTGACTTGTGGGTATTATTTGTTTAATAATCAATCGAAAAAAGTTCAAGAAAAATGTGGATTTAAGCCATATAGAAAACTTGAATTAGAAACTAAACTTGGTACAAAAGAGCAGTTCATTTTAAATCTTTTACTTCATCCACATAAAAAGATAACACTCATTTTTTCTCATCCTGAAACACTCATATATAAAGCATAAAAATTATGCTAAATGAAAGAGGTAGTAAAGTGTTCAAATCTATTTTTTAATTTATAAAAAGACATAGGTATTGATACTTTAACGACAGATATCAATTCCTTTTTTATGTTTGAAGTATCGATTGAATTGGAAAAAAGTAAAAATAGCATAGTCAAAAAGGGGATATTTTACTTAAATATAAAAGTAATAAAACGATTTATTCAAACACTTAAAAAACAATTGCACTAAAAGAGGGAGATTTTTTATTGAATATGATTTGTAGATAAAACAATGTGCATAAAGATTGTATTATTTTTTCAACAATTAAGTAAAAATAAAAAAGAAACTTTACTTGAGAGTTTCTTTTTGCATATTTGAAATTTTTGTAGTATAATTTTTATTGAAGTTGTTCAAACAACAAAAAAGATAAATAAGAATTGAGTGAGGTGTAAAATGACAGATTTGCTTAATACAATTAAATCACGCAGAAGTATTCGAAAATTTAAAAGTGATGATATTCCAGAAGATATATTAAACAGAATTATTGAAGCCGGTACTTATGCCGCAACCGGAATGAACAAACAATCGCCGATAATTGTTGCCGTTACGAATAAGGAAATAAGAGATAAACTTTCACAAGCAAATTGTAAAATTGGAGGTTGGAAAGAGGGCTTTGATCCGTTTTATGGTGCGCCTGTAGTACTTATCGTATTGGCAGATAGGAATCTTACAAATTGTGTTTATGATGGTTCGCTTGTTATGGGTAACCTTATGCTTGCTGCTCACGAACTTGGCATAGGCAGTTGTTGGATACATAGAGCAAAAGAAGAATT
>OHKU01000405.1_pt1 | contig 23526 bp, 20 predicted proteins | sample 1568911 | NCBI WGS metagenome assembly OHKU01 (sample SAMEA3879574, study PRJEB24766) | human gut metagenome | biome: human-associated habitat; feature: feces | place: USA | collected 1985/1987
GGGTTTTAAAAGAACGTTCTTTTTATAAAGTGTCTATTTTTACTTGACTACTTCAGTTTAGTTCTTCTTTTTTTTAACCTTTATAATATAATTACATATTATATTATGAAGGGAGTGAAAATATGTATCAAAATAATGCATATTATTCAAATAGAAATAATAGCTATTATCCACAATATCAAGGATATCAAACAAATAATTCCAACAATGATAGAATAGTTGGAGGCGGCTTTTTAGGACCATTTATTTTAGGCGGTTTAACAGGTGGATTAGTAGCGCCATATTTTTATCCAAGACCATATTATCAACCATATTATCCAACGTATGGACCTTATCCACCTAGACCAAGATGGTAAAAAAATCACATCAATGATGTGATTTACTTATATTCTTAAAATAATCAGTTGTAAGAACACTATCGTTAATTTTAACTAACTTATTTACAAAGTTATTTTTTTCATTTAATTCATCCTCTTCAATATATCCATTATTAGTAACAACTCCATTACTAACATATACATTTCCATCATACCAAGAATAATCATTAAAGAACACCAATCCATCATAATCATCATCAAATGCATCAGGCATTAAATAATAATTTGGATGATACTCTAAACCAAATAAATTAGCTATTGTAGGAAGAATATTTAATTGAGATGTGACTTTATCTATATCACTTCTTTCCATATCATTACTCCAAATCATCCAATAAGTATGATTTATTAAATTATTTTCAGTATTTTTGTACTTATCAAGTAAAGTTTTATCATTTAAAGTATATAGATAGTGATCAGCATACAATACCAAAACCGTATCATCAATTAGTTCCTTTTCCTCAAGATTTTCAATCAATAATTTTAACATATTATCAGTTTCTCTTGCCTGTAATTTTAAACATTCATATTCAGATAATTCTACGGTATTATCTTCTACCAATAAACTACATACCCCTTTATTTACCTGAAAAGGCATATGAGCTGAATACGTTATTATATAATCAGCAAATTTTTGCTCCTTATTAAATATCAGTTCATTAAAAGTAGGATTATTTATTAACTCTGTATCCAACCAATAAGATGTATCAGTATAATATTTCCCATTATCCAAACTTCTAAGAGAATTAAATGAATCATACCCAAAACTTTTATAATTAACGTTTCTAGAATAATACTCTGGAGTATTCATATGAAAAGCATTGACTGTATAACCTGCATTTTTAAGTAAATGTGGCAATGAATAAGAATAAGTATTTTTACTAAATGTATAAGCCCCTTTATTTATAGATATAGGTGTTGTATAACCAGTATTAACCATAAATTCAGAATTAAAAGTAGAACCGCCACCACTAACAAATGAAAAATGATTATTAAAATTTATAGAATTATTTTTTAAACTATACAAAGTAGGCATAATCTCTTCAGTAACAAGAAAACTATCAACACTCTCTAATTGTACAAATATAACATTTTTATCCTTAAACATAGCAGTATAATCATTACTATACTCAATGTTTCTATCTTTAAATTTTTCTTCTAACAAACTATTATCCTCATTTTCAATTGCTTCCTCACTCTTAAAGTAATTTACATACATATTTCTAAAATTATACTCATAAAAACCAGCAACTTGCATACTTCTATTATTATCATTAAACACATTATATACATTTCTTGGCTTTCTCCAAGCATCCCAAGTTGTAACTGGTTTACCTAAAAACATTGGTGTAAATAAATGTACAATAACAAAGATTCCAATTATAACAACAATTTTTTTATAATTACATTTATTTACATTACTTTTATTAATACCTCTTACAGCAAAGTAAGAAATTGTAATTACAATAAAAGTAGTAATAAATACCCATATTGGACTACTCTTAATCGCATCTACTAAATAATCACCGGCTTCACCTGCATATTGTAAAGAAGAAAAATCAAAAAAATTCTTAAAATATGCATAATATATAGAGTGAGTTAAAAATAAGATTATAGATATAGAAATAAAAAATATATACATAAACTTACCAACTTTTTTATTTAACGAAGAACATATGCCAACCATTAAAAATGTCCAGATTAAAGTAAATAAATTAGGTACTAAAAAATAAATCTTGTAGAAATTTATACTTCTTGTAAAATATCTCAATACAATATCAAGCAATATAAATGAAAGTGACATCAATATTATATAGTTGTATTTGCTAATAAACTTTTTAATTAGTTTCATACTGCATCAACTCCAATTCAAATTATATCATATTTCTTGATACTTTAAAATGTTTTTATTTATCACAAGATGTGTGTTATAATTGAATTAACTTGGGAGGGATTTTATGAGTAATGACAAAAAAAGAGATTATATAAATATTTCTATTTTAATAGCAGTATTCTTGTTGATTATATTTTCTATAGTTGGCTTTAATTATGTAAATGGTTCAACAGTAGATTGGGATTCACAACACGTAGTAATACCCGAATATTTTAGAAATTTATTTTATGATACAAAAGATATTTTTCCTAGCTTTGCATTTAATTTAGGAGCAGGAGAAAATATTTACAACTTATCATATTATGGTTTACTAAATCCATTTATATTACTATCATATCTATTACCCAATATACCAATGATAAAATACATTGAAATATCTATGATATGCATAGTAATATCTAGCATAATTTGTATGTATTTTTGGCTAAGGAGAAGATTCGATTCAAAATATTCATTCATTGGGACCCTACTATTCTTAGTATCTGCACCATTAATTTATCATACACATAGACACATAATGTTTATAAACTATATGCCATTTCTTATCTTGGGTTTATATGGTGTAGATAGATACTTTGAAAAAAATAAAAAAACATTATTAATATTATCAATATTTTTGACAATAATGACAAGTTATTACTATAGTGTCGGTTCAATTTTATGTATAATTGCATATGGAATTTTTAAATATATAGAAATAAACAAAAGAGTCAAATTTGCCGAATTTATAAAAGATGGATTTAAATTTATATTTCCAATAATAGTAGGAATTTTAATGTCTGGAATTTTAATTTTACCTACATTTTATGCACTTTTAAATAATAGAAATGATATAACTGCATCCATTAACTTATTTCACACATTAATACCCGAAATAAACTTATCTCAAATTTTATATAATTCTTATACAATAGGTGTTACATCCATATTAATATTAGCAATTGCCTTTGGATTAAGTGGAAAAAAGAAAGAAAATAAATTTCTAGCAATTGTATTTTTACTATTTACAGTATTTCCATTTTTAACTTATGCATTAAGTGGTTTTATGTATGTAAGAGGAAAAGTATTAATTCCATTTTTGCCACTTGCTATATTATTTATCACAATAACTATAAGTTCACTAAATACAAAAAGAAATAATAGTTTTATAATCTTACTAGCAATATTTTCAATAATACAAATAATTGTACATATTAATAATAAACAATACATATTTATTGTAGATGTTTTAATTCTTTTAATCACATACTTAATATATTTAAAAAAATCAAACAAAAATATAATTATATACCCACTTTGTTTAGTTTCACTTATTTGTTCACTTACAAACAATTATACAGAAAAGTTAGTTACTAAAGAAGATATATCAATACAATATAGCAATTACAATTATAATAAGTTATCCAAATTGATAGATGAAGATGAAAATATATATAGAGTTAATAACGATATATTAGGTATGAAAAATGCCAATAGAGTAGCAGATATAGAATATTATTTACCATCCATCTATTCATCATTAGAAAATAAATATTATTATGATTTTGTAACAGATAAAACTGGTAGTGAAATGGAAAGTAGAATATCAACTGGAATTATAGGAACAAAAAATATAATAATAAATACAATGATGGGAAATAAATACTTGATTACTGATTCATCAGTTCCAATCGGATACAAAAGCATAGAAAATAGTGACATATACGTAAATGAGAATGTATATCCTATCGCTTATGTTTCTACTGATATCATGTCACAAAATGAATACAATAATTTAACGTATCCATACAATATAGAGGCCTTATCACAAAATATAATTATAAAACATGATATAAAAAGCGAATTTGAAAGTAATATAAAAGAAGAAAAAATAGATTATGAAAAAACAAATGAAAATATAAAAATAGAAAAAACTGAAACCGGATATTTGATCGAAAGTGAAGAAAATGGAAACATGACTATTAAACTCGATAATCCATACAAAGAAAAAATGTTATTCATATCGTTTGAAATGAATTATTCAGAATCTTGCTTAATAGGAGACACACATATAACTATAAATGGAGTTACAAACACTCTATCATGTAGAAGTTGGACTTATCATAATAAAAACTATAATTTTGAGTACGTAATCTCTTCTAATGAAGAAATTGATAAACTATTTATAGAATTTACTAAAGGAAAATACGAAATATCTAATATTAAAGTATATTCATTAGATTATAACAACTTATTAAAAAATGTAAAAAATGTTGATGTTTTTAACTTCAATAAAGAACTTACTAAAGGTGATGAGATAGTAGGGGATATAAACGTAACAGAAAATGGCTATTTTAAAATATCTATTCCATACGAAAAAGATGGATTTAGTGTATATGTAGATAATAAATTAACTGAATATGAATTAGTAGATAATGCATTTATTGGATTTCCTATAACGGAAGGACATCACACTATAAAAATAGTATATGTTTCACCTTATTTATTAGAAGGCATGGTTGCCTCAATATGTGGTTACATGATATTTCTACCAATTATATATTCAGATATAATTAAAAAGAAGAAAAAGAATTAGTGGTGAAGAAGTGAAAGATGTAATTATAAAATTTTATTTAAATAATTCTTTTGTTATAAATATAACCATAATTTCTTTATTTATAATTGCACTAACTTTATTTTTAATATTTAAAGATAAAATTAGTGCACTATATCATAAAAATAAAGAAATAATAAACTATATAATAGTAGGAGCATTGACAACATTTGTTAGTGTATTAAGCTATTGGTTGTTTAGATTCATAATAAAAGATTATATCATATTGTCCATATTATCTTGGATATGTGCAGTAACTTTTGCATATATAACAAATAGATTGTTTGTATTTGAAAGTAAAAGTAACAATATAGTTGGAGAGGTAACTAAATTTGTAAGTTGTAGATTGCTAACTCTAATCCTAGAAATAACTCTAATGGCTTTATTCGTATCAATTTTACATATAAACGATATGATATCCAAAATAGTGTTACAATTTGTAGTACTTGCACTTAATTATATATTGAGTAAATTAATAGTATTTAAGAAAAAATAACATAATAAAGATACTTTTTTGTATCTTTTTAATTTACATAAATATAATTTAATGGGTGGTATTATGTATAAATTTAAAATATTAACTGTTTTTTTACTTTTCTTTGTAATATTTTATAAAGTAGACGCAAACATAGTAGAAGCACCTTTACTTAACAAAGTAATATATGTAGATCCAGGACATGGTGGAATTGATCCAGGTGCATACTACAAAGGAATACATGAAGAAGATATAAATTTAGAGATATCATTAAAATTAAAAAAAAATCTAGAAAAGATGGGTGCAATTGTATATTTAACTCGCGATGGCGATTATGATTTGTCTAATCCAAAATCAAGTTTAAGAAAAAGAACAGATTTGTATAATAGGGCACAAGCCATAAATAATTCAAATGCCGATATTTATCTATCAATTCATCTAAACGCATCAAAAAGTACATCATGGCAAGGAGCACAAGCATTCTATGATGATATAAATGAAGAAAATAAGAAAATAGCAGAAACATTTCAAAAATACTTTAATAAATATTTAAATAGCAATAGAAAAGCAAAAGAAATAAAAGATTTATATATGTATAAAAGAATAAAAATACCCGGACTATTATTAGAAGTTGGATTTATATCAAATCCAAATGAAAGATATATATTAAGACAAAATTGGTATCAAGAAAAAATAGCAAAAGTAATATCAAATTGTTTAGTAGAAATCTTAGTGTAATTATGATACAATGATATTGGTGAAGTGTATGAGTCGTTTAAAGCAGTTTAAGACAATTGATGAACAGATAGAAATATTAAAGGATAAAGGTTTGATAATAAATGATGTTGAAAAAACAAAAGAAATACTTTTGAGAGAAAATTATTTTTTTATAAATGGTTATAGACATGTATTCTTTAAGTCATCGAAAGATAAAGAGTTTATAAATGGTACGACATTTGAAGAATTATATGCCTTATTCATGTTTGATAGAAATATAAGAAATATTATGTTTAAGTATTTATTAATAGTAGAAAATAATTTAAAATCCATATTTAGTTATCACCTATCAAGCAAATATGGATATAAAGAAAAAGATTATTTAAAAATATCAAATTTTACAACTGAAATATCAAAAGTTAGACAAGTTTCAGACGTAATAAATAAAATGAAAAGGCAAATAAGAGTAAATGCTAAACAACATAGTGCAACTCTGCATTATTTAACAAATTATGGATATGTTCCAATGTGGATACTAGTAAAGGTATTATCATTTGGCATAATAAGCGAGCTATACATGATACTTAAATATGAAGACAAAAAAGAAATAGCCAATTATTACAAAATGTCTGAAGAAGAACTTAGTATATTTTTACCAATAATGTCTAATTTTAGAAATTTATGTGCACATGAGGATATGTTATATAATTATAAAACACAAAGATCGATTCCAAACAACAAATACCATGAAATGTTAAATATTCCAAAGGCCGAAGAAGAATATATTTATGGAAAAAATGATTTATTCTCACTAATACTAATGTTTAAATACATGCTTAGAGATGATGATTTTAAACTTTTAATATATGAGGTTGGTTATGAATTAGATATGCTTGCAGGTAAACTTAAAGTTATTGATATAGATAAAATATTAGATGAAATTGGTTTTCCAAACAATTGGAGAGAAATATCTAGTAAATAGTACACAACAGTGAAGTGATAAAATAAATGTAGACAGTCTAAAAAAGACACAGTCTACATTTTTTGTTTATATGATAAGTATAATAAAAATATTTTATTTGATAAATCAAAGTTAATGTTGTAAAATTAATTTATTTGGAGATGGTAACATGGTATATATTGAAAACATAAAGACTGCATTATTATTTTTTCCTTTAATTGCTTTTCTTTTTACAATTCCATTTATGCTTATCCAATATCATAACTATGGAGCAATAAATAAATTTAGAACAGTCATTGTATATTCATTTATCTTATACATTATTACAGTATACTTTTTAGTAATATTGCCGTTACCAACAAAAGAACAATTATTAAATATGCAAGAAATAAAACCGAATTTAATGCCATTTAAGTTTGTTATAGATATTATAAAAACATCACCATTAGTAATAAGCGATTCAAGTACATACATAAAGGCAATTACAAATGATTCTGTATATACTGTATTATTTAACATATTAATGACAATTCCATTTGGAATGTATTTAAGATATTACTATAAATGTAGTTTAAAAAAATGCACAATAATAACTTTCTTTTTATCCTTATTTTTTGAACTAACTCAATTAACTGGTCTATATTTTCTTTATGAAAAGCCATATAGATGCTTTGATGTAGATGATTTAATGATGAATACATTAGGAGGAGTTTTAGGATATTATATAATGGGAATTACAAAAAAATTTTTACCAACAAGAGATCAAATAGACAAAAAAACACTTGAATGTGGTAAAACAGTATCCGGCTTAAGAAGAATAACGATGTTTTTTCTAGATGCATTCTTGTATATATTTATTCAAATATTGGTAAGCTTTTTTATAAATAATATATATACAAAATATATAACATTTACAATTTATTACATTGTTATTCCATATATTTGGAATGGATATACACTCGGAAGCAAATTTCTAAATGTACAATTGTCATTTCCAAATAAGACTTTATTCCGTTTGATTATAAAAAGAATAGTAACTATATTCCACTACATAATATTTCCGTTTAGTATAATTTACTTAACACATTTTTTACACAAAATGACAACTATGAATAATTATATAATGTTTATAATTTACATGTTTGAAATTTTATTTATACTACTATGGTACATTATAAGCACAATTAATATATTAAAAAATAAAACTATATTTTACGATAACATCTCAAAAGTATCATTTATAAGTACAATAAAAAGAAATGATACAGTTTAAATTAGTATATTTTATTAATTAAAAGAAAGAACATTACTATACAATTTTTTTAATTGATAGAATATATAAAATATATAACAAATTATAGGGAGAAAATAAAATGAATAATGAATACGAGGAATTTAAAAAACGATTAGAATCCTGTAAAATATGTCAAAAAAAATTCGGATTTATACCGCATCCAATAATAACTGGCAATGTAAATGCGAAAATTGTACAAATAAGTCAAGCACCATCAAAGACAGTACATGAAAAGTAAAAACCATTTACAGATCAAAGTGGTAATCGCCTAAAATATGAGTGGTACAAAATTAATGATGAGGAATTTTATAATCCAAATAACTTTTACATAACATCTATTGCTCATTGCTATCCAGGAAAAGACAAAAATGGAGTTGATAAAGTCCCACCTAAAATCTGTTATAATAAATGGGTAAAAAACGAACTAAAATACATAAATAATGAACTTTATATTATTATTGGTGCAAAAGCAGCAAGTATATTTTTTCCAAGAGAAAGTTTTAACGAATTAATATTTAAAGACAATTATATAAGTGATAAATTAGCAATAGTATTACCACACCCATCACCACTTAACATAAAATGGTTTAAAGATCATCCTGAATTTATGAATACGAGGATTTATGAGGTAAGAAGCAAAATAAGAGAAGTATTAAAATTAGAAATGGATTGATGAATTTAATTTATATAACTTGCCTAAAATTAAATGCTTTTTATATTCAGTAATTAAATTAATTAATGAGGGTTATTATAAAACACTTAAATATAAGTTACTATTAACCCAGAAATTGAATTATTGTAGATTTATATTATTAAGATTTAAATAAGTTGATTTATATAGTATAATATTGTTGTATAAAAAGTTTATTAAAAAGTAGTCGGGAGTATGTTATGAATAAATCTAGTAAATTATTTAGTTTTAGAACAAATAAGTTATGGAAAAAAATACTTGCTTGTTTGTATTACATATTTTGTTTATTTATCCTTTTTGTTTCTTTTAGTGAAGTGCCTCAAATAGAGGCGAATATGTATGATGTAGTCATCTATAAAACTTCTGTGATATTAAGAAATTTGGCATTTTTAATCACACCTTTGCTAATTTCTAAATTCAATATAAGAGATAACTTGCCTTTTTTTAAAAAGAAAAAGTGGTGGTCAAATGTATTTGGCTTTATTAGCATATTTATTATTGTAATATGTTTTAGTAACGTAATTACTTTATTTCATTCTAAAGATTATCAAAAAAGATATGAACAATTTAAAAATAGTTTAATAGATAAAGAGGAAGTAAATAATAACACCAATACAACAAAAAACAGCTTAATTAAAGTCCATTATATTGATGTTGGACAAGGAGATTCGATATTTATAGAATTGCCAAACAAAAAAACTATGTTGATTGATGCGGGAGAGTCATCAAAGGGAAAAATAGTTTCAAATTACATTTCAAATTTAGGGTATAATAAAATTGATTATATCGTAGGAACTCACCCCCATGCAGATCATATTGGTGGATTGACTTATATAATAAATCATTTTGCTATTGGAAAAATTTATATGCCTAAGATGGTATCAACTAGTAAAACCTATGAAAACTTATTAGAAAATATTTTAGAAAAAGAATTAAAAATAACTACTGCAAGTGCAGGAGTTAACATAGTTAGTGAAGAAAATTTAAATATAAATATTATAGCACCTAACAAAGAATACAACGATTTAAATAATTCATCAGCGGTAGTAAAAATAATTTATGGTAACATAAAGTTTTTGTTCATGGGAGATGCTGAAACCAAAAGCGAAAATGACATTACATCTGATGTTTCTGCAGATGTAATAAAGATAGGCCATCATGGAAGCAATACTTCATCAGGTCAATCATTTGTTAATAGAGTAAATCCAAAATATGCAATAATAATGGTTGGACAAAATAACCAATACAAGCATCCTAATCAATCAATTATTGATAGATGGATTAATTCGGGTGCAAAAGTTTATAGAACAGATATTAACGGCAACATTATTGTTTTAAGCAATGGTGATTCATTAGATATAAAATCAACAAGATGATGGAGGAAAAAATGGAAGTAATAGTAGACAGATTTGAAGGAGATTATGCAGTGGTGGAAATTGCAATTGGAAAGTGCGTAAATATTCCTAGAGTGTTAGTACCTGATGCAAAAGAGGGGGATATAATAAAAATAGAAATTGAAAAAGAAGAAACTGAAGAAAGAAAAAAATATATTAAAGATTTAATGAATAATGTATTTGAATAATAAATATAAAGCAAGGCATGTGAAGAATACATATCACCAGTTAGTAAAAAATGAATAAAGGATTACTTTTAATTTATGAGATAAGAAGCAAAATAAAAGAAGAAATTAGAAGTGGATTGATGAATTTAATTTATATAATTCACCTAATTTTTTTTTTGTCATATTATAAAATAGGGTGAGAATAATGAATGATAGAGTTACAAAGAAAGTTGTAGTGGATGCGGGTCATGGAGGAAGTGATCCGGGAGCATCAGGCAATAATGTTGTGGAAAAAGAATATAATTTGAAAATAGCAAATTATATATATGATAGATTAAAAGAATTAGGAATACCTACATATATAACAAGAAGTACTGATGAAACAATAACTCCGACAGATAGAGTTAATAGAATATTAAATGCATTTGGAAATAGTAATGATGTTATAGTGCTTTCTAATCACTTAAATGCAGGAGGTGACGAGTTTACTTACCATTACATAATTTAATTGGGTATTAAGACGGCTGTATTTGAGTAATTGTTGAATAAGATATTTTTGACAGAATATATTTAAAATTTAATTTTAAGTATGAATTGCTGTTAAATTATAGATTTAATTATATCTTCGTGATATAATTAATTTAGAGATGGGCAGTATTAATCTTGAGGTATGGGTTAATATTGCTCTTTTTTACAAATGGAGTATGTAGTATGTTTATAAGTAATGTGAAAATTAAAAATTTTAGAAATTTTAGAAATGTTAATGTAGACCTATTCCCTTTTTCAATTTTAATAGGTGAAAATGATACAGGAAAATCAAACTTTATTAAAGCGATTAATTTAGTTTTGTTTAATAAGAGTCAAAATTATTATTCTAAAATATTATATAAGGATGACTTTAATAATCTGAGCGTTACAGAATTTTATAGTTTATTATCAGAAAAAGGTGATTTTACTAAAGATGAATGTTTTGAGTTATTACCAAAAATTGAAATAACTTTAACATTTGATAATATAGAATCGCTTGGTGAAGAAACATTAGCCATAGTAAATAATTGGATAGTTCATGATGAAAAAAATGATAAAGATGTAGCAAAAATAAAATATATTTTTTCTCCATTATCAAATAAAAAAGAAGAATTGTATGATTATTGTAAAAGAGCTTTGGAAAAAGAAAAATTTCTAATTCCATCGGAGTACTATGATTATCAAATTATTGCGTTGTCAGATAATAAGAGAGTTGATAGTGATGAATTACAAAGAGTAAATGTGTTGACTATTGATGCAGAACGTGATGAACCATCTATAAGTTTAGTCAATTCTAAAAGAAATAGTATTTTACCAAAAATGTTAAAAGATAATTTAAAAAATAATGATAAAGTTGATATGGTTGAAATTTATAACAATATGGTTGACTCAATAGTTAAAATTGATGGTATTAATTCTTTGAAAACATCTTTTAATAGTTCATTCTCTAAAATTTTAGATGAAAAAGATGAATTATCCTTTTTACCGAATTCTGATAATTATAATGATTTATTTTTTTCTTTAAAATTAGGAATTAATCAAGGGCATATTGAAACCAAGGGGTTGGGAACAAAAAATCTAGTTCTTACTTCATTGCTATTGTCTAAATATATTTCAGAAACTGGTGTTTTCAATTTGATTTGTGTGGAAGAACCAGAAGCGCATTTATCAAAAACTTTATTAGATAAGCTTGTAAACTATTTAGAAGAAGTTCAAAATGAAAGTGAAATTAACAAAAAGAGGCAAATATTAATAACCACGCATTCATCATTTATAATTAATAAATTAAATATTAAAAATGTTATCATCTTAAAAAGTGATGATATATATAACTTATCAGGCATTAGTGATGATACTGCCACATTTTTTTCTAAAGTTCCAAATTATGAATTGTTAGATATTTTATTTTTAAAAAAAGTAATATTAGTTGAAGGTCCAAGCGAGGAAATATTTATAAACTCTATTTTAACTAGAAAAAAACTAAAGGGTCAAGTTCAGGTTCTTTCTATAAATGGGATATCTTTCAAAAGGTATATTGAGGTATGGAAAGCAAAGAAAGAACTTACCTATTATAATACTTATTCACTTGGTATTATTACTGATAGTGATGAAAGCCAGACAAGAATAGATGAATATAAAGCTTTAAACGAAGAATCAAAAAAAGTTTTTATAGGAATAACAGATATAACAAGGAGAACTTTTGAAGTAGAACTAATTTATAGCAATAAGACTTATTTGGAAAATTTATTTTCTAAGAAAGATCAAGCATTGGAAGATTATATGACTCAAAGCAATAACAAAACAAAATGTGCATTGATATTATCAGATAAAATTATTAATAGTGATGATGAAATTACAGTCCCTCCATATATTGATGATATTTTAAAAAAAGTAATTGGAGACAGTTATGATTAGCATTGAAATTTCAGGAGCTGGAGGTGGAAAAACAACGGGATTAGTTGAAAAAATATTTAACCGTTATAATGACATAATTAATTATAAAAAGATTTTTGTTATCACCTATACAAACTATGCTGTAAATCAAATTATTAATAGTTATGTAAAAAAATATGGATCATTACCTAAAAATGTAAAAATTATGACTGTTCATAAATTTTGTATTCAGGAGATTATTAATCCTTATTATAAATATACTTTTCAAAAGACACCTATAGAAAATATTGTTACTTTTAAATATAATCATAATCGTAAATATTATGAATTTTCAAGATTATTAGATAAAAGCTGTATTCATACTGATAATGTTTTTTCTATGTCCAAGTGGATTTTATGTGGAAAAAGTAATTTTAGTAAAAAGCAAAAGGAAGTTTGTGAAAATATTTTTAAATATTTTATTTCTGATATTGATAGTATTTTTATAGATGAGTATCAGGATTTAGATATTGATATTTTAATAATTATTTTGAAAATTATTAGTAAAAACTCTATCAACATTTCAATCGTTGGTGATCCTAAACAACAAATTATGGGAAGAGATTATTCAAGGTGGTTTATTGCAGAATTAAAAAAAAGAAATATTATTCCTGAATATAATAGCAACTGTTATAGATGTGGAGCTAATCTTATAACTATTTCAAATAGATTATGTCCTGACACTGAACAACAGAGTACTGAAAATTCAGATATAATATTGAAATATATATTTTATGATGAATTAGAATCAATAGTAAGTAATTTTCAAAATAATAATGAAGAGTTTTTAATATATATGAAAGAATCCACTTCAAAGTTTACTATTAATAAGGAATCTATAAACGATTGTAATTTGAATTTTGAAGATGTAAGTTCATATGATAAAAAATATATTAATACAAGAATACAAATCATTATAAAAAATGATAGTTATTCCCAAAAGAAAAAAATAATAAAAATAAATAGCCTATTATCAGAATTTAATATAGAATTAAGTTCAATTTTAAAAATGCAACTATTAGATTATATAAATAACAATATTAGTTGTAATTCAAATTTACATAAAATATATAGTATTAATAAGGTTAAAGGGTTAGAAGCAGATTATTGTTTTTATATTATAGATAATAATTTTTTGAAATATTTACTTGATACATCCAAAAGGAATATGGAAAGTAATAAAATTTATGTTGCATTAACTAGAGCAAAAAAAGGATTATATCTAGTTATTCCACGTAATTTTAAACGATTAGATGAATTAGAGCATTTAGGGTTTGAACATTAGATTTAGAGGAAAAGTTATATGTTAAATATTATAGAAAAATTAATGAAAGAAGACTTATTAAAGAATAATAAGGAATTTTTATATTCATTATTAGAAGATTCAAAATTAGAATTTATTAGTAAAAATATGCCATCATTTTTTAAATATGGAAAACAAATAGATACTACTGCTTATCTTAGTTGGAATTTTAATTTTAGCTATACAGAAGAAAATGATTTTGATATTATGGCTAATGCATATTACGAATGCACCATAGAATTGATAGATAGGTGCCTTAAAGATAATTTAGATAAAAAGCTGGATACTTGGATATTTCCAATTTTATATAATATTAGTCATTCAATAGAATTAAAATTAAAAGTAATTTATATATATCAAAGAGGTAAATTAAAATTATCTAAAGCAAATCATAAATGGCTCAAATTAATTGAAAGTATAAAAGAATTTTATATTAAGGAAAATGATGAAAAAAATGTTTCACAGTATAAAATGAAAATGAATAATCAATTTATTATCTCTTTAGAAATTGTTGAAGAATTTTTAAAAAAGTTTTTAAGTCAAACAGATGATATTACATTTATGCGTTATCCAATAGATAAAAATAGTAACGAATTTTTTTATAATAATTCTGAAGAAAATGTAGTAATAGATTTAATATTGCTTAGAAATGAGTTTATTCTATCATATTATTTATTAAATTTTATTGTTGAAATGAATTGTGAAGAAAAAAGTAACACTTAAATTAAAATTAAATGAACACTTATGGCTAAAATGATTTCAATGCGATTTTCAAAAAATAATATGTTATAATTATATATAGTTAGGAGGTTTAAATTATGAGTGAAAAAGATTTAGATTCAAGTGTTAATGAATATGAGGAAAAATATAAATCTAATAACTATATAAAACAATTGCAATGGGATATGGCTATTGGATTACAAGAAGTAGATAATTTAAAACCTTCTAAATACTTAGAAAAATTATTGGAAGAAGAAGTACAAGGTAATTTAACTATTGAAGAAGTAGAAAAAGAACTTAGAGAATATTATATTGAAAAAGAAAATAAAAACGAAGTTAATCGTAATGAATTAGAATGTGATTTTGTATCTGCTAGAATAGTTGAATTATTAAATAAAAATAATTTTGATTTATCAGTTGATTATTTAAAATATATTCATAAATTTTTATTTCAAGATGTTTATGAATTTGCTGGTGAATTTAGAAAAATAGATTTTTCTAAACATGAAAAAATACTTAATAATGATTCAGTAGCGTATGGAGATTGTACTACTTTAATGGCGTCATTAGAATACGATATATCGAAAGAATTAGAAAAAAACTATAAAGAAATGAATATAGTAGAGGTTATTAATAGCATAACTAAATTTTCTTCTAGTATATGGCAAGTACATCCTTTTAGAGAAGGTAATACTAGAACAACTGCTTTATTTATTGAAAAATATTTAATTAGTTTGGGTTATAATGTAGATAATAGTTTATTTAAAGATAAATCAGTTTATTTTAGAAATGCACTAGTTAGAAGTAATTATTTTAATAATTTTTTAAATATAAAAGAAGATAATAGTTATTTAATTAAATTTTATGAAAATCTATTATTAGGTAAAAATAATAATTTACATTCAAAAGATTTAATTGTAGAAGAATTGTTTGATAAAAAGTAATTAATCTATCTAGATATATTAGTTATGCGAGGAAAAAGTATAATTAACTTTTGCAAGGGCACTATCTAGCGGTAGAGCCCTATTTTTCTTTTTCTAAGAAAATAGAATCTGTTAGAAAATATAAATATGGTATAATAGTATATAGAAAAGGAGATGAATTCCTATGAAATGTACTTTAATGAATAAAAATAAAGAAGTAATGTTAATAGAATATGATTCTGCAACAGGAGTATTTACTAATATTTATGATGTTTATAATATTGATTATGCTCCATATATTTTAAAAAGTTTTTATAAAAATGAAGATGTTAATGATACTTCTTTAAGAACCAATTTAAGTGAATGGTTTAAGGGAAGAGGAATACCATCTTGGAGAGATAAGCTAGACTTATTACTACATAGACTTAATATTAATGCCCCATGTGAATTATTAGATAAAGCCTTTGGATTATCTTTATCAGATCAGTATTGGTTAAAACCAGTAGATTCTAATATTAAATATGAAGATATTAATTTCTTTGATAATGACTTTGATTATGCTGAATTTATGGAAGCGTCACTTTCTAAAAACAGTAAGATGATTCATAATGTTACATCTTTAAAAACACCTAATAATACTACAGATGGTATGTTAAAAAAAGCATGGATTATTGAAGATGGTACAAGATATTTATTAAAAGGTGGATATAAGAATGAAACATTACAACCGTTTAATGAAGTATTAGCAAGTGAAATATGTAAAAGATTAGGCTTTGATCATGTAGAATACACACTAGATACTTATAAAGATATGGTTGTATCAAAATGTCCTTGTTTCATAACAAAAGATACAGAACTAATTACTTGTAATCAAATAAGAAATGATATGAAAAAACATAATAGTATAGAGGACTATGAAGAATATATTAAAAAACTAGAATCTGAAGGAATTAAAGATGCAAGAGAAAAAATAGAAAATATGTATATTTTAGATTTTCTAATTATGAATGAAGATAGACATCTTAATAACTTTGGAATAATAAGAGATGTTAATACTTTAAAGTGGTTAGATGTAGCACCAATATTTGATAATGGTCAAAGCTTAAATATTGAATACTATGATGAAGAAGAAATGCATATTATTGGTGATGGTAAATTATTTTATGAAGTTAAACCATTTGATGAAATTATTAAAATAGTAAAAGATATAAAAAGAATTGATGCAACTAAATTGGACGATATTCCTGAATGGTTTGATAACTTATTACATGAGTACCAAGATATAACAGGATACTCAGATAATAGAATTAATAAACTATGTATTTTATTAAATAGACAGATAAATAAATTGAAGAAATTAATAGAAAATGATTAGAAGTTAATATTAATTTCTTCTTTTTTGGTGGACATAAGCCAAAAAATGACAATTTTCGTGATATAATTGAAATATATGTTGATTGGTAGGTGTAATGATGGGAGTATATGAGAGTGAAGCAAGACTAGAAGAACGTATGATAGATCAACTTGTAAAGCAAGGTTATTCTAAGGTAGTAATAAATGATGTTAATGAATTAGGACAAAATTTTAGAGAACAAGTCAATATTCATAATAAAATAGAACTTAAAGGTAAAAATTTAAGTGATAAAGAATTTGAAAGATTAATGGTTAAAATATATGGTAAAGGTGTTTTTCAATCTTCAAAAGAATTAAGACAGAAACAAGATATTCAAAGAGATGATGGTAGTATTGTTTATATTGAACTATTCAATACAAAAGATTGGTGTAAGAATATATTTCAAGTAACTCATCAAACTACTGCTGAAGGAAAATATGTAAATAGATATGATGTAACTATTTTAATAAATGGATTACCTTTGGTTCAAGTTGAATTAAAACGTAGAGGAATTGATATGAAAGAAGCTTTTAATCAAATTAAGAGATATAAAAGGCATTCATACCAAGGCTTATATAAATTTATTCAATTATTTGTAATAAGTAATGGTGTAGAAACCAAATATTTTGCAAATGGAGATCAAGAGTTAAATTATGGATTTACTTTTTATTGGACTGATATAAATAATGATAGAATTAATAACTTAGAACAATTTTGCGTATTTTTCTTGGACAGATGTCATATAGGAAAAATGATAGCAAGATATATGATTGTTAATGAAACAGAAAAAATCTTGATGGTAATGAGACCTTATCAGGTATATGCAGTTGAAAATATTGTATCCCGTGCACTAGATACAAGTAATAATGGTTATGTATGGCATACAACTGGTTCTGGTAAAACAATTACTTCTTTTAAAACAAGCCAAATTTTATCTTTAGAACCATCTATCAATCAAGTATTCTTTTTAGTAGATAGAAAAGACTTGGATAAACAAACTTTAGACGAATTTAATAAATTCGATCCAGGCTGTGTTGATATGACTAATCAAACAGATAAATTAATAGAACAAATTAAGGACAGTTCTAAGCCGTTAATTATAACTACAATCCAAAAAATGGCTAATGCTTGTACTAATCCAAAATATGCACATATTATGGAAAAGTATAAAGATTTAAAAACAGTATTTATAATAGATGAATGCCATAGATCACAATTTGGTGATATGCATAAACAGATTTCAAAGACATTTAGTAAAGCACAATACTTTGGATTTACTGGTACGCCTAGATTTAAAGAAAATCCATCACAAGATGGTAGAAGTACAGCTGATATATTTGAAAAATGCTTACATACATACCTAATAAAAGATGCTATTAAAGATGAAAATGTATTAGGATTTAACGTTGATTATATAAAATTTATGGAAGTAAATACAGTCGCATTAGAAGAAGATGTTATGGTGGAAGGAATAGATACTGATGAAGTATTCTTAGCAGATGAAAGAGTAGGCTTAATTGCTCAGCACATTATTGATCATCATAATATAAAAACAAGAGATAGAAAATATAATGCATTATTTACTGTATCTTCAATACCGTTATTAATAAAATATTATGATGCCTTTAAAAAGATAAATCATGATTTAAAAATAGGAGCAATATTTACTTACGGTGCAAATGAAGACTTAGATAAAAATCCAGAACATTCAAGAGAAGTATTAGATAGATATATGGAAGATTATAACAAAATGTTTAATACAAATTTCTCTACTCATAATTTTGACGGATATTTTAGAGATATATGTAAAAGAATAAAAAATACAGAAATTGATATAGTTATAGTTGTTAATATGTTATTAACTGGATTTGATGCTAAAAGATTAAATACTTTATATGTTGATAAACCTCTTAAATATCATGATTTAATTCAAGCATTTTCAAGAACAAATAGAGTTGAATCTGATACAAAGCCATTTGGTAATATAGTTTGTTATAGAACTACTAAAGCTAGAGTGGATGAGGCTGTTAAATTGTTCTCTCAAACTGATAGTATTGACACCGTAATAATGGCCCCATATGATACTTACTTAGATAAATTTAATAAAGCTGTAAATAAGTTGTTAGAAATTACTCCAACTGTTGATAGTGTTGATGAACTAGAAAGAGAAGAAGATATAAAAGAGTTTGTTTTAACATTTAGAGAGGTTGCTAAAATACTTGTTAGTTTAAAAACATTTAATCAATTTGATTTAGATAATGATGATACTGTTATTAATACTCAAATGTTTAAAGATTATAAAAGTAAATATTACGAGTTATACAGAAAAATTTCTAATGATAAGGAAAAAAGTTCAATTCTAAATGATGTTACATTCTCACTAGAACTAATTCAAACTGATAGAATTAATGTTTCATATATACTTAATTTAATTAGAAATGTTGATTTAACAGATGAAGAACAAAAGAAACGTGATATTGCAGATATTGAAAGTAAGTTAACAAATATTACAGATGATGAATTATTCTTAAAAGCAGATTTAATTAAGAGTTTCTTAAAATCTATATTACCTGCACTAAAAGAAGATGATTCAATAGATGATGCTTTCAATGAACATATGAATAAAGAAAGAGAAAAAGAAATTGAAAAATTTGCATTAAATAATAAAATTAATTTAGATAAATTAAATGAAATAATTAATGAGTATGAATATAGTAGTATTTTCCCAGATAAAGAAATAAACGAGGCTATTGATATAGATGATTATTGGGAAAGAAGAACTGTAAAAAATAAAGTCAAAGAATTTATTAAAAATATATTTAAGAAATTTTTATAGGAGGATGTTATGTCAAGAGAAGAAAAACAACAATCACAACAAGCAGAACTTCAAAAACAACTTTGGAGTATTGCTAATTCCTTAAGAGGAAATATGGATGCTAATGATTTCAAAAATTATATCTTAGGATTAATATTCTACAGGTATTTATCTGAAAATTTAGTTAATTATGTTGAAAATGTAATGTTAAGAAATAAAATGAAATATGCAGACATGTTTAAGGATAAAGAACAAGCACAAGAGTTTAAGTCTGATTTAATAGAGGAAGAAAATATAGGTTATTGTATTGAGCCAGAGTATCTATGGAGTACATTAATTGATAACATTAAAACTGGTAAGTTTGATATTTCAATGCTTGCTAAAGCAGTTAATGTTATATCAGAATCTACTTTAGGTAATGAATCAGAAGATGATTTCGAAAATTTATTTGAAGATATGGATTTAAACAACTCTAAATTAGGTAGAGGAGAGGCTGAAAGAACTAAACTAATTTCAACTATTATGTTAAAAATAGATGATATAGACTTTCATCATGAAGATGCTGAAATTGATGTTTTAGGAGATGCGTATGAATACTTAATTTCAAACTTTGCAGCATCAGCAGGAAAGAAAGCAGGAGAGTTCTATACACCACAACAAGTATCAAGAATTCTTGCTAAATTAGTTACATTAAATAAATCAAAACTTCAAAATGTATATGATCCAACTTGTGGATCTGGATCATTACTTTTAAGAGTAGGTAAAGAATGTAAGGTAAGTTCATACTATGGACAAGAGTTTAATTCTACAACTTACAACTTAGCTCGAATGAACATGTTATTACATGGTGTTTCATTTAAACATTTTGATATTAAAAATGATGATACTTTAGAAAGACCTAGACATTTAGATATGAAATTTGATGCAATAGTTGCTAATCCTCCATATTCTGCAAATTGGAGTGCCGATCCAAAGTTTATAGAAGATGAAAGATTTAGTGCTTATGGTAAATTAGCACCCAAATCAAAGGCAGATTTTGCTTTTATTCAACATATGATATACCAGTTATCAGATAACGGAACTATGGCAGTAGTTCTTCCTCATGGAGTTTTATTTAGAGGAGCATCAGAAGGAGTAATTAGAAAATATTTAATTGAAGAAAAAAACTATTTAGATGCAGTAATTGGACTACCAGCTAATATATTTTACGGAACAAGTATTCCAACTTGTATATTAGTATTTAAAAAATGTAGAGAAAATGAAGATAATATTTTATTCATTGATGCATCAAAAGATTTCGAAGCAGGAAAAAATCAAAACAGATTAAGAGATGAAGATGTTGATAAAATTATTGAAACTTATAAAAATAGAGTTGAGATAGAAAAATATTGCCATGTTGCTCCAATGGCTGAAATAAAGGAAAATGAATATAATTTAAACATTCCTAGGTATGTAGATACTTTTGAAGAGGAAGAAGAAATAGATATTAAAGCTGTTCAACAAGATCTTAAAGATATTGATAAGCAAATAGCAGAAGTAGATAAAGAACTTAATGTTTACTTAAAAGAACTAGGGTTAGGAGATGTGTAATGTTAAAAAGTAGTACTGGTAAAATTAAAAAATTAAAATGTCAGCACTGTAATAATGAAACAATTATGGAAGTTATCTCATCAATTCAGCACAATTATTCTGATAGGTCAAAGGATGATTATTATTATGAGATTCAATCAGTACTATTATGCCCAATATGTAATCAATATAATATAATTAGTGCATATTGGGACAATACATATGGAAAATTAGAATATACTGATGAATATGATTTATATGATGGAGATAATGTTGACGAGTCTATTATATTTCCAATTCATTCTAACTTAGTGTCTAGTAAGTCTGATTTAGTACCTGATACTATAATAAAAACATTTAGGAAGGCGATAGAATTAAAATTATATGATGAAGAATCATGCCTTATAAAATTAAGAAAAACATTAGAAATGATATGTAATAATCAGAATGCAGATGGAAATAATTTATTGGAAAAAATAATAAATATCTCTGAAAAAGGAATAATACCGATAACACTAAAATCAGCGTCAACTATTATAAGAAAACTTGGAAATATTGGTGCACACGAATCTGATATCAATATTAATAGCAATGAAATAGAATGCGTCATAGAATTAGTAGAATATATAATACAATATATTTACGTTTTACCAAAAGAAATAGAGAAAATAGATAAAAAATTTAACTTGATTTCTAAATAACAAAAAGGACTTATACAAACATATTTTGCATGAGTCCTTTTTTTAACGTTTCTAATAAATGTAGTTTATTTTCTTCTAATTCAATTTTTATAATGATTTTCTTAAATAAATTATTTATTAATATTCTCTTTTCTTCTTCATGTAAATACAATTTTTCATTGGAATAATCTTTAAAATAAATGTGAGGAATACCAGATCCTACTATATATTTAGAAAAATCTATTTTGTTTATTAATTCATTGAAATAATACACAGGTATACCATTTGGTATAAGTGCACTTAAAGTTGCAATAATTGAACTTTTTTTATTGCAAATAATAGTTTTACCAACTCCAGCACCATCTTTAATAATTGCCAGATAATCTTTATCATTTTGATAACTATTTATTTTTTTGATTTCGCCATTAGCTCCATAGATTGGATATATACCATCATCATATTCTATATCAGAAAGACTAATTGTTGAAGATTTACATTCACATATATCTTTTAACTTAACTGTTTTATTTCCATTAAACAAAATATTATTAATGCACAATTTAAATAACTTAAGGTCTTCAATTTTCTTGGATTGTAGCTCTATTTTTTTATCTAATAATGATAGAAAATCGGCTACCTTAAGTTGTTCTTCTTTTGATGGAATATTGCACTCAACACTTTCGATAGTAGACGAACTCAAGCTCGGAACTCCTGTTGATTCATCATATTTTTTCCAATTAACATTTTGAAAAGAATAAAATAAATATTTAGGTATATTAGGTTCATATATATGCGAATAAAATAAAGTGTCAACAGTCCAAAAAGGTGTTTCCATATATTGTGGTTTATTGATTGTTCCTTTTCGTCCTATTAAAACAGATGGTTTATCATATAGGAAAGAATTTGTTTTCCCTATTTGTCCTCCAGTTCCTAAAATTGGATAAATACCACTTTCGCATTCAACTTTTTTTTGATCTTTACCACTTTTTATTTTCAAAACATCTTTGTATTTTAGATTTATATATTCATCATTAAATTCTTTAAATCTTAGTTTAGGAGCATTCATTTTATCACCACTTTTCAAGTCCTTAAGTTTAATA
>OHKU01000414.1_pt1 | contig 23351 bp, 25 predicted proteins | sample 1568911 | NCBI WGS metagenome assembly OHKU01 (sample SAMEA3879574, study PRJEB24766) | human gut metagenome | biome: human-associated habitat; feature: feces | place: USA | collected 1985/1987
CGTCCACGCTGGCGGGAATCCCGCATTTCTTCAGGTTCTCGATATACCGCACCGTCTCTGCATAGAACGGCTCCCCGTCCACCATGATCTGATCGACCCGAATGCCCAGCCCGGCGGCGTGGGACTTCATGTACAGCAGCGCCGCACGGCAATCGTCCAGCGCCGCCGGATAGGGCGCGGCCAAGGCCAGCCGATACCCCGGCGACACCACCGCTTAGACAGGTGCTCTGATAATTCTCGCATAGGCATATTTTCATCTTAACAGATAACCGGCGCCTAATCAATAGAAAAAGTCCACCGCAGCTTATGGGTGAGGAAATGTGCCATATTCATCTGTCATAGCCGACAGACTTAATGCCTTTGGGAGACGCAGAAATGGAACGACAGGCGATGAAACAGTGGAATTGTAAAAATGCCTGCTTCAAGCTGTAATTGCGTAAAAAGCTATATTCGGCGGACCTCCTTTGCTTACGCGAAGGAGGTCCTTTCGCATTATTAGACGAGGCGGCTCTCTGTTTTTGAGAACAGACAAGGCAGGCACTCACATTGAATAAGCGAATATTCGCCGAAAATTCACAAGCTCCGGTTGACAGAGCGAATTTTATGAGTATAATATAATTAGAATTCGTATGAGGAGGCGTCTCCATGAACTTTGAAACCGAAAATATAGAATTCAAGGCTCAGTTTACTGAGGTAATTTATAAAGAAGTGATCGCTTTCGCAAATACGGACGGCGGCGTGGTGTTCGTCGGCATTGACAACAATGGAAATGCCGTCGGACTGGCAGATGTGGATCAGGAGTATACCCGCATCACCAACGGCATCCGCGATGCTATTGTGCCGGACGTTACAATGTTCGTGCGCTTTTCGATCCAGGATAACAGGGTGGTGCGTATTGCCGTCAGTGAGGGAAGCAACAAGCCCTACTACCTCAAAGGAAAAGGTCTGAAGCCCAACGGTGTTTATGTACGCCAGGGCACCTCCAGCGTGCCAGCATCCCCTGCGCAGATTCGCCAGATGATTAAGGAAAGCGATGGCGATGCGTTCGAAGAAATGCGCTCCATGGAGCAGAACCTGTCCTTTGAGGCTGCGGCAAACGCTTCCGAAAAATATGGAGTGCCGTTCGGCAAGGAAAAGTACCGTGCCCTTGGGATCACACAGAAGAATGATGAGCTTTTTACCAACCTTGCACTTATCATCTCCGATCAATGTGCGCATACGACGAAGGTAGCAGTTTTCGGTGATGATTCCAATACCACCTTCAAGGATAACAAGGAGTTCGGAGGCTCCATCTTTGCGCAGCTGGAGGACACCTTTGATTACCTGATGCTCTGCAACAGAACCAAGGCGTCATTTAAGGGCTTGGAGCGTATTGAAAAGCAGGATTACCCCGAGGAGGCTCTTCGCGAGGCACTTTTGAATGCCGTTGTGCACCGGGATTACAGCTACAGCGGTAGCATTATCATTAATGTGAACGATGAGCGGATAGAGTTCATCTCTATCGGCGGCCTCCTCCCCGGTCTCTCCACCGATGATATCCGTATCGGTATTTCACAGCCGCGCAACAAGAATCTTGCCGAGATGTTCCATCGCCTGCGTCTGATCGAAAGCTATGGCACCGGTATCCGCAGAATCTATAAGCTTTATGAAAACTGCCCCGTACAACCGGTCATCGAAGCAACCACCAATGCCTTCAAGATGGTGCTGCCCAATATGAACGCCATGACCGCCGCCGCGCCGAATCAGTCTTCGCCGGTGACCGCGCAGATGCAGAAGGTACTTGACTATACCTCCGCGCACGGCCATATCACGGATGAAGAAGTCCAATCCTTGCTTGGAATCAAGAAGACCCGCGCTTTTGAGCTTATGAAACAGATGCGGAATATGGGGCTTGTGCAGAGGGTAGGCCGCGGGGCTGAAAAGAAATACTTGCTGAATTAGCACTCAGCCAGTGTTTGCTACAAATAATTAATTGAATGCGGCCATCGGTGACGCAGACTTATTCAGGAAGCAGGAAATGCATGAAAGCATCCATTAAAAACATAGAACAGACCATCGCCTCGGAGCAGTATCGTCCTGCTTTGAGCGAGGAATACCAAGAGCTGTTTCAGCGACTTACTCGGCGCTTAGAAGACACGTTACCCATGAACAGAGCTCGAATTATCGGCGATGAGCTTCGGCGTGTTTCTGAAACTGCACGAGAAGCCGACCTTGACTGCCAAAAATATATGGCGGCCCTAAGCGTATTGGTTGATCTTTCCCTTCAAGGCTGGATTTTTGACTTTCAGGATCATCAGCTTACCTTGAGAATGGAAAACGATAACATTGATGATAAAGAGAAAATACGCTATAGACTTAGCGCAGAGCGCAATGCGCAATTTAAAAGCGAAAGCGTCGCACGCTTCATTATGTATATGGAGACCGAGCGGAATTATAACGGTACTCCAGTATCGGTTAAGTGCTTGATTGGAAATAAACAAGCTGTTTCTGCCCTCGTCTGATGACAAGAAACAGTTACACATTTGGACTACGCATAGATACGACCTCAGCCAGGAGGCAGCGGTTGCTATATCTAGTAAATCTGTTGATTCAAGCGAGCTTGAGATAAAAATGCCTCGTCCGGCAGATTGGCTGCAGGGTATGGAAGCAACGGTGTACAAGGGGCTACAAGCGATAAAAAGAAACAAGTGGTTTGATAGAGTGGAAAAAGTATCAGATTTTCCACTCTATTTTTACATAGTTGCTGGTTGCGCTGATTGATGAAATCAGGCTGTCAGCGGCTTTCCGCTTGTCCTCAAAGCTGATATGCTCCCAATCGTCCAGATACCCGGACAGTAATTCAATCTGCTGGGAGGACAGCGTTTCAATGGACAGGTCTGCAATCGCCTTGGACAGTGTTTTGCGGCGGTTGTCCAAATCCTCGATTTTTTTGTTGGCGTAGACAAGCAAGGTGGCGTTGGCCCCGGTCAGCGTATCAAGCAGTTTTTCAATCTCGGCTTCTACCTGTGCAAGCTCCACCTGATAGGCGGTAATCTTGGGATTGACTTTTCCCTCGCCGCCCCGAAGCAGTTTGAACTCCCGGAACTTTTCTCCCATAGCGGTGAAAATGAACTGTTCAAACTCATTCTTGCGGAGTGTGCCGCACCCCGGACAGCCGTATTATAGCCTGACATCAGCCGCCCTCCAATCTGCGAACTATTCGCAGATATTATAGCATTTCCCCCTTTGTCAATATCATCCCGCGATACCGGCGTCTTTCCTACAATCCCGCGATACCGGCGTCTTTCCGACAGTTCAAGATTTGTCAGCGTAAAAGAAAACAGCGTCACATCAAAGGCTTCGAACCGGTGGGCTCTTACGCGGTCAAAGCAGTCCGCGTTTCACGGCATCATCCACCGGCTCCAGTTCTTTTTCCAGCGTACAGGATAGATCCCATAGCAGCTGACGTTCCTCGTCATCCTCTGTGGTCAAGCTGCCCAATTCATCCCACCGCAGAATGATTCGATACAGCGCCAGAGCCTCCTGCTCCGTGAATCTTAATTCCATAAGCGGCGTCTCCCTCTCAGTTGCTTTTCAATGGAAAATCAGTGGTAAACGATACCGTACATTTCATCGCGTCAGCCGCATCTCATTCTCAAACTGCTCCATCGCCTCCTGTCGGCTGGGGACTTGTGCAAGCGTGCAGGAAAACGGCTGGCCGAACAGGGGTTGGGACAGTGTCTCCGCCCAATGCGTCAGCACCTCCGGAGTGAGGGGGCGCTCCTCCCGGAGAAAGATCACCCCGTAATAGGGCGGTACAGACGGGGAGAGCAGCTGTGTCAGCGGGACGCCGCTCCGGACGGAGGCGTTGCAGAAATGCATCTCCGGCGAAAAAAGCGGATAGTACAGCGCCCCGACGAACCAGTCCTGTTCGCCGCTTCTGAGCCTCCTTGCCTGCTCCAGAAAGTGCGGATGATCCGGGTTATCCGGCTCCACAAACTCACCCTCCCGAATGGTCTGGTGAAGTGCGGGGAGGTTATGGAAATCAAAGTGGAAAAAAGGCGCCTCTCCCGCCTCGTCCTCAGAAAGAGAAAACTCCGCCGCATGGAAAGGTTCCAGGTCCTTACAGCAGCGGTAATAGCCCCACCAGTAGTTCCAGTCATAAATATGCAGATATTTTTTTGCTTTGCAGTCCATAGATGTACTCCATCCTAACAATGTCGGCACAAGAGGAAATCACAGGAAACTCTCCACCCAGTACCAGCAAAAATCTTTTCTAAGTCTGTCCTTTTTGCAAGAGGGGCGCTCACAGGCGGCGCGGTGCTCTTCTCATCGGCTCACCGGAATGGAAATCTCAAACACGGCGCCACTATCCCCGTTGTAGGCACGGATCGTTCCCTTATGCAGGTGGATGATCTCCTTGGCCAGGGCAAGGCCGATGCCGGATTTTCCGTTTTTTCCCATGTAGAAGCGGTCAAAGATATGGGGCAGATCTTCCGCGGCAATGCCGTCCCCGTCATCCTGTATCCGTATCGTCACATGACGCTTCTCCGTGCGGCAGGTCAGGTGCAGCTGGCTGCGGGCATAGCGCACGCCGTTGGATAGGATATTGGTGACCGCTCTGCGCAGCCGGGTATCATCGCAGCTGACCATAACGGGCTCCTCGGGGAAGTCCGGCGCGATGGTAATGCCGCTGGCAGCGGCTGTCGGCTCCACGGCGCGTATGCTGTCGTAGAGCAGCTCCCGAACATCCATCTCGGAAAGGGCAAGCGGCTGCCGTCCCATGTCGATTTTCGAGATGTCCAGAAGCTCGTCCACCAGTTCCGTCATGCGGTCGCTCTCTTTCAAGATCACCTCCGCCGCGCTGCCTGTGTCCATCACGCCCGCCTGTATGCCCTCCGCATAGCCCTGTATCGCCATAAGCGGCGTTTTCAGCTCGTGGGAGGCATTCTGGAAGAAGGTCTGCTGCCGCTCCGCTTCCTTTTCAATATCCCGGCCGAAGCGGAAGCCCAGCAGGCACATGACGGAGGAAATTGCCAGCAGCACCCCAAAGAACGCCCAGTTCAGCGTCACGATATAGCGGGTGATGGGCCCGATGTCTATGTACATGATATAGGAATACGGTTTTTCCGAATTGCCGTAGTCCTCCTGCACGGGCATGAAGATCAGGTGGTGCTTGTCTGCCTTGAAGTCGTGGCATCGATTGGGCGCAACAGACCGTTCACTGCAATACGCCAGCAGCTTTTTCTCCAGCCGATAGGTGTCCTGGCTCCATGTGTTGGGCTGGTAGCCGTTCTCCAGCTCAAGAAACACAATGCTGGGCGTGAAGAAATGTTCCTCCGCCCCGTCGTCCCAATCGTCATCATACACCTCGCCCTCATAGGTGTAAGGAATGGTGCGATTCTCATACTGCGCCTCGTTGCGCAGCGCCTTTTCCGCCTCGCTTACAAAGTGGGCGGGAATCACAACGTTCACCGCCAGCATGAAAAGGGCAAAGAGCAGCAGTGCCGCACCGAGGATCAGATACACGATCCGCAGCTTGATGTTCTTCATGTGCGCTCCGCCTCCTTCAGCTTATACCCAAAGCCCCATATGGTGCTTACGCTGACAGTGCTGCCCGCTTGCAGCAGCTTTTTCCGAATACGGCGCAGTGTTTCATCGGTCACGCGGGTCTCCACCTCCGAGTCGAAGCCCCATACTGCGTTAAGTAGCTCCTCGCGGGAATAGGCTTTCTCCGGCTGCTTCAGCATATAGCTGAGCAGCCGCAGCTCGGTTTGGGTCAGTGCAACAGGTGTATTCCCGCAAAGGACGGCATTTTCCGTGGCGGAATAGCGGAGATCCCCATAGCGCAATTCATCTACTGCCGCCGCTATTTTCCCCCTGTCCATCTCCACCCGGCGCAGCAGGGCTCTCACCTTCATGAGCAGTATGGTGGGGCGAAAGGGCTTGGTGAGGTAATCGTCACTGCCCTGGCTGATGCCCATGACGTAGTCCAGCTCGCTGTCCTTGGCCGTAAGCAGGATGATGGGAATATCGGAAACAGAGCGAAGCTCCCGGCACACGGCAAGTCCGTCCGTGCCGGGCATCATAATGTCCAGTATCACAAGCTCCGCAGGCTCCTGACGAAACGCCTCCAGCAGCGCGTCACCGCTTTCAAAGGAGCGCACGGCATATCCGTCGCTTGCGAGGAAGCTATGGAGCAGCTCCCGTATGCTCTTTTCATCGTCCGCCAAATAGATGGAATGACCCATGGTGACCTCCTTGCAAGCAGCGCCAAATGCTGCGCGTGAGCGCAGCATCGGCACGATGTTGATTTTATACTATCAGAATCTCACCTTTCCGTCAAAGGGGGCAGATGCCGCTTTCGCAGCCGGTGTTGCCCCAAATGGTATCGTACAGCTTGCACAGCTGGTTATCAAGCTCTACCAGACGGTTGTAGTCGGCGATCAGCGCGTCCTTTTCCGCGTCGGTCAGGAAGCTCAGGCTGCGGATGAAGGCGGCCTCATCGTAGTTGTCGAAGTCGTAGTCGTCCGGCAGATCAAAGTACGCTTCATCTACCTTGTCCCACAGGTCGGCGTGCTTTTCGCAGATGCGGTCATACTCCTGCTCCAGGGTGTCGATCTCATCCAGTACCTTGGGGTCGGCCTTTTCCAGTGCCTTCTCGTAAAGCGGCATATTGTCGCAGGCGGGCAGCTGTCCATACAGCTTCTCCATCTGGGCATCCAGCTCGTTCAGCTCCTTGATGTCATTCAAAAGGGTTTCCTTCTCCGCCTCCGTCAGCGTAGTCATGTTGCGGATGAACGCTGCCTCGTCAAAGTTCTCGAAATCGTAGTCATCAGGCAGGGCATTGCAGGCCTCGTCTACCTTGTCCCACAGCGCTTCATTTCTCTGGAATATGGCATCGCTTTTTTCCTCCAGTGCCTCGATCTGATCCCAAATGGCATCCTCGTTTTCGGTAGCGATGAGGGTCTGCGGCTCTGCCTGATTGGGCGCAGCGGCAAATGCCGCAGTTGATGCTCCGATGGCTGTAACCGTCATTGCCAGTGCCAGTAAAAGGCTCCAAACTGTTTTCTTTTTCATGGTATGTTACGCTCCTTCTTTGAAGTATTCAGGTCGTGTATCAACCTTGTCTGTATCATATCAGAAGAAGGCTCTGACTTCCCCCGCAAAAGTGCGGGGAAAGTGTCACAAAACTGTCACAAAGTCGGTACGCCGCCACTTTTCAAGGTGGCCTTGACATAGAACCGCCTTGACATCCATAGCTGTGATTGATAAGATAGACGCACCTTTCTGACGGGAGAGCCGTCGGAAAGAGCCGCAAATGACCCACACATCGCGGCGGCGCACAGGCCGTCCAACATGCGAAGGAGCCTTATGAACGGAACGCACAAACAGATTTTTATCGTCATCACACAGACGGGTACGATGCTGTCCCGTATTCTGAAGCGTATCACCGGCGCGGAGTACAACCATGCCTCCCTCAGTCTTTCCCAGGATCTGACGAGGATGTATTCCTTCGGGCGCAGGCACCCCTATAACCCCTTTTGGGGCGGCTTCGTCATCGAATCCCCCCACGCGGGGACGTTCCGCCGCTTCTCCGACACCACCGCCATCATCCTTGCTGTGGAGATCACCGAGGAGCGATACGCGGCGCTGGAGGCGACGCTGGAGACCATGTGGGCGCGGCGGGAGCAGTTTTCCTATAATTTGGGCGGCCTGCTCCTGGCGTATTTCCACATCCTCTGGAAGCGGTCGAACCGCTACTACTGCTCGGAATTTGTGGAGGCTATGCTGCTGCACGCAGAGGTGCGCGGCGCGGGTGAGTTGCGCGCCCGTGTCGTCCAGCCCATCCACTTCCTGAAGCTGCCCCACACCCGGCTGTACACCGGACGGCTGCGGGACTATCCGCATTGCACGGCGTCAAGGTAAGAGGGCTTTCACCTCACCGTGTCTGATGCGATCTACAAATAGAAGAGATCTCCGCTGCGAATGGACCTTCCAGCTCATACACCGGTTGCGGAAACGAAAAAGTGCCAACGCCCTTTGCGCTGCGAACACTGTTTGCAGGCAAGAAGTGTCTGTCTTATTATTTGCCTGAGACAACGCTCGCATATATTCAACATGGACTATACCGGAGCCAGACCATGAAACAAAAGACGCAGGGACGAGAGCTATCAGCACTCGTCCCTGCATCTTTTGTCTTTAGTGACTATGATGAATATGCGGTCATTTCCTATAGTTTTACCTTACGCTTCTCTTCTTGGGGTAATACATACCGAGCACAATGAATTCGCGGCCGCATCCGTTTTAATGCCGGTTTGAGGGCATTGCGCTCATGCCGTGTTGTCAGCTATTTGCTGCTGGCAGTGATACATATACCTCATACGGGTACTGTGAAACCATAACGCCCGACAGCGGCTATCAGATGGCAGAAGGCTCTCTGACCTACTCGCTGGCTGTGGCAGGTGGTGAAACGGTGAAGATCACCGGTAACCGCTTTACTATGCCTGCAGGCAATGTGACCATCACCTGCAAGTGGGAGACGGCCACAACGACTGTCAAGGGCATCACCAGCTTCTCCATCAACGGTGTGGCCGGCGCGGTGAACAACAGCACCAATACTATTACCATCACCATGCCCCGCGGCACAGATGTGACGAAGCTGACCCCGGTTATCGCCACAAACGGTGTCAAGTCTCTGACCCCCAGCAGCGGCGAGACGGTGAACTTCACCAATGCCGTGACCTACACCGCCGCCATGGAGGATGGCAGCAGCAAGACCTATACTGTCACGGTCTACGTGGACAAGGGAACGCTGGCCGATCAGTTCTGGGATAAGCTGACGGATTTCGCCACCCAAGTTCCCTGGTGGCAGTATGCCGAAAAACAGCAGAGCACCAGCAAGTATCCCAAGTATTGGTAAGTAGTTTTCTCTACGCAAGGGAGGCTGCCGGCGTTGCCGGCAGCCTCCTTCTTATTTTCCATCCTTCGCTGCTACGAACCAGCGGCCTTTTTCAAACCAGAGATAACTCTCCCTGCCCCGTATGCGGCAGGTATATCTCTCCCACGCCGCCTACACTTTGGCAGGCTGCGCGGCGCACGTCCAGTATCTTGTCGATATGATATCTGCGCATTTCGTCAAACTCGATCTCGATAGGACGCATCTTCCCGTTGGCGTCAAAATGCACCGTCACCGGCACATACTTCTTTTCAAGTTCCATGGATATTCCCCCTATCGTTGCCATGCTGGTGCTGATCCTCGCCACTTGGACCACCAATACCGGCAACGCCTATATGTCCGGCCTGGCTGCCTGTAAGATGTTCTCTATCAAGGACAGCAAGCGTCCTCTGGTCACTATGATCTGTGGTGTACTGGGCGTCATTATGGCCATTGCAGGTCTGGCGGATTTCCTGAACACCTATATCAGCATTCTGGGTGCGGTGGTGCCTCCCATCATGGGCGTCGTTATCTGCGACTACTGGGTCATCTGCAAGGCCAAGAAGGAGAACTGGTCTCCTGTGCGCGGCATCAACTGGATCGGCATCATCGCGTGGGTCATCGGCGGCGGCTTCGCACTGCTGGAGACGCTGGGCGTGGTGACGGTGTTCTCCTCCGCACTGGACGGCGTGATCATCGCCTTTGTGGCCTACTGGATCCTCTATTCCCTGCTGAAGAATACCAAGCTGGCCGGCTCCGGCGATATGACTATCGAGGAAGCCTGCTCCGTCGCACAGTAAGGAGTGTTTGCTATGAGTAAAAACAAAGCGTTAGATATTGTATTGTCCGAATTTCTGGAGCTGGCAAAGGTGCCCCGCCCCTCCCATCACGAGGAGCGTGTCAGCGAGTACCTGTTCCAGTGGGCCAAAAGCCATGGCCTGGCCGTGGAAAAGGACAACATGAATGAGATCATCATTGACAAGCCCGCCTCCCCCGGCTGCGAGAATGTACCCCGTGTGATCTTTCAGGCACACATGGATATGGTCTGCGTATGTGAAGAGGGCGTCACCTACGATCCTATGACCGATCCCATCAAGGTCATCAACGATGGTGTGACCCTGACCGCAGACGGCACCAGCCTGGGTGCCGATGACGGTATCGGCGTGGCGATGTGCCTGTACCTGCTGCAGGACGACACCCTGCGTCACGGTCCCATCCGCGCCATCTTCACCACCAAAGAGGAAGACGGCATGGACTCCATCGCCATAGACCCCAAGTATCTTGACGGCGGCTATCTGGTCAATTTGGATTGGGAAACGCTGGGCTCACTGTGCAATTCCTGTGCCGGCGGCGACTTCTTCAACTACAGCCACAAGGCCGAGTGGGAAAAGCCTATTGTGGGCTGCAAGACACTGACCATTTCCCTCAGTGGTCTGCTGGGCGGTCACTCCGGCGTGGGGATCAACAAGGGTCACGCCAATGCGCTGGTCAGCATCGCTACGTTGCTGGCTATGCTGCGGCAGGGCGGCGTCAGCTACCGCGTGGCCTCCTTCAGCGGCGGTCAGGCGAAGAACGCCATCCCCGCATTTGGCACCGCCACCATTGTTCTGTCTGCCACTGAGGAGGACAGGGCCAAGGCTATCATTGAAACCTTCCGCGCAGAGTTCGCAGAGGCTTTCGGCAACATCGAATCGGATATGGTGTTCACCACCACCTTCGGTGATACCGCGCCTGACCGCGTACTGACAGGGGAGGTTGGTTATGGTATGGTGGGTCTGATGACCACGGTTCCCAATAACGTACATACCATGAGTCCGTTGATTGACGGGCTGGTGGAGAGCTCCGCCAACTTGGGTGTGGTGTCCGTGGACGAGGATATGGTGCGCTTCACAGTGTTTGCCCGCAGCAGTGTTGCCTATCAGGCCACTCAGATCGGTGTGATCTGCAGCGCACTGGCCAATAGCTTCGGTTTTACCTTCGACAGCGAGGGTCATGTTCCCGGCTGGGCAGTCAATCCCAACAGCAAGCCGACCCATATCGCTTGCGAGGCCTACAAGCATCTGACCGGCACGGATATGATCGTGGAGCCGGTACACGCCGGTGTGGAGTGCGGCGCTTTCGCGGAGAAGAATCCCCACCTGGACATGATCTCCGTTGGTCCGACGCTTCTTGACGTGCATACGCCCAATGAAACCTGCAAGATCGAGGACGTCAAGATCACCACCGAGCTGCTGATCGAAATCCTGGAGCGTATCGCCAAGTAAAAAGACTTCATCTTACTTCCAATTTAGGCTACTTTCGACCATTGTCTCCTTACAGGCCAGGAGCCGGACTGCGCGTATTACGCAGTCCGGCTCCTGGCAATTTATGTATGCCGATGTATGGTCTATATAATCACCTGCCGCTTTCACGGCTTCTGTATCGCGGCCAATGAGTCCATGAACGAATGGAAACCATCTTCTCCCAGCATGGCCGCAGCATCGAAGGGGATGTCTTCAGAGGCCGTAATAGCCGGATCGCAGCCGGGCATATCCTCGCCCATTGCGGGTACGGGTTCCGGGTGCATATTGGACAGTATCTCACGAACCAGTTGCTCCACTGTTTGCCGGTCTATCCTTGGCGCAGCCGCGGCCTCCGGTGTTTCCGGGCAATTCATAATTCATATAGTGGGTCACGGCGTTGACCAGGAACTGTGCCTTGCGCCGACCCTGCTCGTTCAAGATCGCGGCTACCTGCTGGTGGCTTGGGTCACCGGCATTGAATTGGACGGTAAATCTGAAGGAATCCTTCTTTTCGCCCATATGGATCACCTACTCGTCTTCGTAGCCGCATACAAGAGACCGTACCCGGCAGCGTTGGCGCCAATCTCCTCCACAAAGATGGCTGTACCGACCTTACCGGACTTTTCGATCTGTTTCCGAGGCAGCAGAGAGCCGCCGCCTACAAAAATAACCTTGCCGGTACGCAGCTCGATCTTCCGCTCCCGCAGAGTACGGAAAAGGTCCGCCACGAAGGACTCCGCGCCGCGCTCTACCAGTGTTTGGATCTCACTGCCGTACTCTGTACTGCAACCTGTGAGAATGGAGTCAATGTCCGTTTCCTCCAGCAGCAGATCATGGTCGGCACGAATCTTGGACAGCAATCGGTTATAGAGTGTAATGACGCCGTTTTCCAGCGAATCGCAGGAAGCCCAGTCTGCTGCGCCATAGCGCAGGGAGAGGTAATCGGCAGTAAAACCGCCTATGTCGATCACAGTGGCCTTGGCAACCGTGCCGAGCTGGAGCCGCTTGAACACCGGAGCCGTGGCTGCCAGCGCCTGCGGGAAGCAGACCGCCTCCGTGATGCAGATGGAGTATTTCCTCCCATTGAATTCAAACCCGATCACACCGCGGTTCAAGAAATACTGGGCAAAGCGTTTATACTGCGTTCCATAATGCGCAGGCGGCAGCCCAACGGCAAGCTGAATGTTCATCAGCCGATCCGGGACATACTGGCCCGCCGTGTTGATCTCGTAAGCGATGGCGAACAACGTCAGGATAAAAAATCGGTCGTCCTCTGTTTTATCCCGGGTATAGGGGATTCGCTGGTCGGAGAGCGTGTAGTATTTTCCCCGATAAAATAGGATGTTGTCACCGAAAGGGGGACGGGTATCGCTCTCTACCAGTCCGGATGTAAATACCCTACTGGCTGTTTTAATTTGTTTATTTCCGTGGTCTACGCAGACTAACATAAGATCAGCTCCTTCTCTTTTGTGCTTATACTGTGTTTATACGACTTTAATACGCATTACTGCAACAGATAGGAAAAAAACAGACGTGGAAATCTCCACGTCTGTTTTATACATATTTGTCAGAACTTCTTTAATTCCCTCAAAGGATTTTGGAGCGCATTGAAGATATTGAACCGGCTGGTCGATCAGCTATCTTTCTCCATCGTCAATCAAAAGAAGATCGTCCCGTGTTGCGGCATGATTGCGTAGCTCATCCGAGAAGCCGGAGATGCTGAACAGGACGTACCACACTTTTCGCCGATCCCGCTCCCATGCGACATCGCAGGCCTTAGTTTCCAACGCATGAAGGACATTAAGACCAACGGGTTCTTTCCAGTACTTGCACTCTCCCAGAATCAGGTTCTTGCCCTCCGGATCAAGAGCTGCAATGTCGATCTCATTCTTGGCATCCCAATACCCGCCCAGCTTGGAGAACTGGAACGGCCATGCGTTATTGACATTCAATTCCCACATCCGCTCCTGACAGATGTCCTCATATACGAAACCAATGTGGCTGGTAGTGAGGCCCTTGCGGATCTTATCCATCACGATACCGCTATGCCCGCTTTCGATAAAGCTCATATTGGGATAGATAAATGCGAACCAAAACCGCAGATAGTTATCCTTGATCTTGTAAAGGCCTCGCTTGCTCTTCTCGGGATTTTCCTCTGTGACAGGCACCCTTCGTTCCAGAATATCCAGATCCATCAAGGTCTTCAGGTACTTGGTCAGGTTCGTTGACTTGGCCTCCAACACAGCGGCAATCGTGGAAAGCCTGTGATTTCCGGCTGCGATCGCCTTGATAATGGAAAAGTAACTGCCGACTTCACTGACCTCCTGCTGCAGCAAAAAATGCGGTTCATCATAGAGATAGCCGGAGCGGTTCAGTACGCATTTTTGGATAGCACGATAGATATCGCTACTCTCCGAAAATAACTCGATATACTTGGGGACACCGCCTGTAACAGAGTATAGCTCAATGAGTTCTCTGCGGGTTTTGCCAGGGAAAAACTCATGGTAATAGGCGAACGGGATCTGCTTGAGCCGGATCTGCGCGGTTCGCCTTCCGTATAAAGGGCTGCCGTAGGCCAGTGTCTGAGACTCCATCATGGAGATCAGGGATCCGCAAAGGATGACCATAACAGACTGCTTCTTTAGTATTTCTTCCCATATCCGTTGGAATATGGAAGGAAATGCAGGCTCTGCCTTGCCCAGATACTGAAATTCATCCAGTACGATAACGGGCTTGCTGTCATACTTGGCATCCACGATTGCTTTGAATATCACGTCCCAGCTCTTGACATCCGCATTACGCAGAAGCTCACTATCAATGAATTCTGCCGCTTTCTCTTTGAATGCCGCTCGGTTTTGTGCTTCGGACTCTTCACTCGCAAGGAAAAACAGGGCGTTTTTATCCCGAATAAACTCGGATATTAGCGTAGTCTTTCCCACTCGCCGGCGTCCATACAGTACGACAAGTGCGCTGCCATTCCGCTCATACTCACTTTGCAGCGTCTCCATCTCCTGCTGTCGATCAACAAATACATGCATGCGATCACCACCTTTACAATTATTATACTCCAAATTATAATAATTTCAATCATAATTTTATTCCGCTTCTATAATTCTTTGTGGCAATGTAAGGGACAGCTTTTCAATGGATGCGGTAAAGTGTTTTTCAGAGTATTTATCTCGATGCCACGCCTCATAGAAATCTGTGCAGCATTCCTCCTCCAGAGCATCCCTCTCTGCCCAATCCTTTACGCAGCCTTCTGCCTGTTCTTCGCGGATGCCCTTCAGCATAGCAAAACGCGCCATATCATAGTCGGCATACAGCTCTGTAATGCAACCCGAATCCCAGCTTGTGGTAAACTGCATTGTAAGGAGATAGACCTTGCATGTCTTGCACACCGAGGGATCAGGCGAGATCACCCGAACCATCTCCGGTGCCATGATAACCATACGCCGCATACGGAGTGCCATCAGCAGGATCAGGAAGGTCTTGCCCGCGCCGCCGGTGCCGCATACGGCAATATATATCTTCCATATCTCTGTAACTTCCGTTTCCGTCACCGTGACCTTACCGGTTTTGGGATCCGTATTCGTTTCCGTTACCGTAGTCGTGCGAGACTCCTCCGTGCTCGTGAAGGTGTAGAGGGCGTCCTTGGCCTTGCGGATCAGCGCCTCCATATCCTTGAGGGAGATGGAGGCGTAGTCCTGATCCTTGGCGGCGCAGTACATGGCGATGAAACGGTTGGCATTATAGGCTGGGGAGCTCTCATAGGGGTTGACGATCTCCTTCTGGTCGGCACTGGAAGCGCCAAAATCTGCATCAATACGGGTACGAACGTCCTCCAGGCCTTCCTCCAGCAAGTCGCTGATCGCCTGCGAGATCTGATTGATGTTCTCCACAATGGCGGTGTTGTCGTTGAGAATCGGAGAATCAGGATTTCCCTCAGAGCCTGTCTGTGTCAGTCCGCCGAAGATCAGGGAGGGTAACAGCATGATGAACAGGACGGGGATCGCCAGCAGACCGGCAATGATGGCGACGACTGCCTTACGATGTGTCCAGAGTGCCGCTGCCGCCGCACCGTAAGGGCCTGCAGCAGCAGCGCCTTTTGCCGCGCCGCTTACCGCTTTTCCGGTTTTGATGGCGCCGCGCACAGCGCCGGCAGCGTGTACGCTGATCTCAGCGGCTTCGTTCAGACCGTTGCGTTCTTGCTGGGTCATATCAGGTCTTGTCCTTTCTGCGAGGCGGGTCAGGCAGGCGCCGGATCAGGCTCTCACGATAGGAAATGCCGCCATCCGGATTCTGATAGGGCTTTTTCTCCACTACGTCCTGTGCGTACTGCCTATACCATTTTGTGCCATCCACGGTGGTGACGGTGGTGTATTCCCGTTTTGGCTCCATATACTGTTCAGTGCTGTACATGGCAAAGGCACGACCGTCAGGTTCTTCCTCAGAGGTCTCCGTGCCGGTGATATGCCCACCGCCGATCTCCACATTGGAGAAGGTCGGAATATCCGCCGCGCCTTCACCAAGAGCCGTATAGCCCATATAGGACATGAGAGCGTCCGCCGCCATATTGCCGGACATGACATCCCCAGATCCCGCACCGCCGGTGGCAATCCGGCTGATAACGTTATTGGCAATATCGCCGCCCTTGGTCATAGAGGCACGGAATGCCATGCCGCCAACGCCGCCGCTGCCTGTGCCGGTGGCGTTTCGGTATGCGCCGTTATAGAAGCTGCGATTGGCAACACCGGCCAGACCGCCTTGCAGGAAGGTATTGCTGTCACCGCCACTGCCACCGGTGCTTCCGGCTCGCCCTGCATTACCGCCTCGACCTCGTCCGGCGACGCCACGGGCGGCAGCGATGCTCCGCGCGGCCAGCATCGCTTCTGCCAGCATAGAGCCGCCTGTATGACCCACATTGATGCCAAGGCCCTGCATGAAGCTGTCGATCTTCTGTGAGATCTTCAAAAATGCCACTGCGCACAGAAACCAGACGAACAGGTTTCCGGCCACACCTTCTTTACCGGAGGCTGAGACCTGAGACTGCACATCCGATTCCGTCAGAGCAAAGGCAGGGATTGTGAGCGCACATATAACCAGTACGGACAACACGATCCCTGTGGTGTATTTCGTTTTTTGATTCATGATCGTCTCCTATAGGGATAAGGGGTTTGCCAGGAAGGTTCCCACCATGGTGATGAACAGGCGTAGGCACCATGCGTTCATCAGCAGCAGAAATATCTGGCCGCCGAACATCCGGCACCACGCCTTGAAGATGTTGGAGGTGCTCTGCGCCGCGCCCGTAGCAAAAGCCACCGGTGCCGTGAATACCAGAACGCCCAGGAGCACATAACGCTCCGCCGCCTCAAATAGCAGCTTGATATAGTTCCACGCCAATATGAGGACGAGGATCAGGGCGATTAGAGCCACCGCGCCGTTGGCGCAGACCCCAAGGATGGTAAGTATGACCGAATTGAAGTCGGCAAAGTTCAGTGTGGGCAGCTCAGACGACATGATCCACGCGTAGGGTGTCCCGCCGATTTTCAGTATCAGCTCCACGATTTCATCTGCGAAATAGGTCAGCAGAATGAACAGCACAGAGCGGATCGTCAGTTTTACCGGGTCTTCCGCCTCCACACCGGCCACAAGGCCATAGTTCTTGAAAAGCTGCCAGATCAGGTTCAGCAGAATCATGCCGATAGCCAGCGCAACAAAGATGTGGTACATTGTCTCCGCGGCGGGGAAATAGCGCAGGAAGGTGCTCATATTGCAGCCCAGCGCACCCAGTACAGAGGTGTTGATAAGGTCAAGACCGTACATGACCTGCTCCGCAATCCATTCTACAATACCATCTAATATGCCCATAGCAACACTCCTTTCTCAACCGGGCAGTGAGGCGTTATCCGTTCCATCTGCCATCCGTGAAGAAGGGCGTAACATAGGACATGATGAAGCCCAGACCGTTGAGGATCGCCCAGGTGATGATGATACGCTTGAGCCATGCGCGGCTTTCATCCACAGTGCGGCCACTGCGGGAGAAGTTCATCAGCAGCAGAGCCACCGACGCGGTGACAATGGCGGCGATGGTGGAGATCAGAAGGATCTGGTTATAGACGTCCTTCATGATCTCGTTGGCCTTCTCCCATACAGTCGCGGCAAAGACCGGTTGGCAGAGCATGGCGGCCATGGTCACGCCCACGAAGGCCGCGTATAGTGCCTTGCCGGGACTTTTCCTGTGGAGATGTGTGTTGGTCAGGTCATGTTTTTTCACTCGTGATACCTCCTGTGATACAAAAATGTGGAAAGGGGTGGCCCTGAAGGTCGTCCCCAGCAAACTGCCCAATAGCCCGGAAACACAAAACACCACCCTCGAAAGGATGGTGTTCTGTGTCGTAAAAGTGGGCTTTGGCATCTTTGGGCATGCTTAGTATAGCACACTCAGATTTGCACCGAAATCGCAAAACCGTGCCAATGTTGTGGCGGGAGGAAGCCAAATCCGCGACCCACATTTAACACGGGATAAGTGTTAAATCCGAGAAATACCATAGGAACTCCTATGATGTTTTTTGTTAGTTGCACATCAGCATGCAACTAACAGCTAAAATCTTAGTATATATAGACTAATGCTCCGTATACTATTTTACTTTTGAGGTAAAAGTCTGTTGACAGTTTTATGACAAAGTGTTATCCTATAATTAACCTGCAAGGTAAATTATAGTGGAGGGGATGAAAGCCCTGAAAATAACATTTAAATCGAACAAACTGGGGAAGATTTGCACAGACTCCTCTGTGACCAGGAAAACATATAATTTGGAAATGGCGGAGAAAATTGCTCAGCGCATGGAGGAATTGGAGGCTGCCGATTCGGTTGATATGTTATTACAGTTTCAAATTGGCCGATGTCATCCACTAAAAGGTAATCGGCAAGGACAGTTTGCGATGGATTTAGTTCAACCATTTAGATTAGTATTTGAAAAAGTAAAGAATACAGTACAGATAGTTAAGATTCTCGAAATAGAAGATTATCATTGAGGTTACTGCATTCAGGAGGTAAGGAGGAAACTGATATGCTACATGGAAAAAGCGTAATAGCGGTACCACCTGGGGCAACCATACGCGAGCAGTTAGAAATCCGCGGAATGAACCAGCGAGAGTTTGCAAAAAGAATGGGGATGACTGAGAAACATATCAGCAATCTTATCAATGGCAAAGTGGAATTAAGCCAGAATGTTGCACTGCGTTTGGAGTCTGTCCTCGGAGTTCCTGCCAAGTTTTGGAATAATTTGGAAGCGATCTATCGTGAAAAGGTTGCTAGAGCCACTGACGAAAATGAGTTAGAAGAAGACATTTCAATTGCTAAAGAATTTCCGTACTCAAAAATGGCAACATTGGGTTGGGTTCCGCCGACAAGAAAGGCAGAAGAAAAAGTTTGGAATTTGAGGGGTTTTTTTGAAGTTGCGCGTCTAGGATTGTTAGAAATCCTTAGAATTCCAGGAATTGCTTATCGCAAAGTAGGTGAAAATTCAAAAAGCAATTATGCCCTCGCTGCGTGGGCACAAAAAGCGCGTCTGGATTCTAGAACAATTTTGACTTCCCCGGTTAATATTGATAAACTATCTAGTGTACTTTCCGATATACGTGCATTAACTTTAGAAGATCCGGAATCGTTTTGCCCCAAATTAAGGCAACTTCTTGGAGAATGTGGAATCGCAATTGTTTTTCTTCCACACATCAGCGGCTCCTTTTTGCATGGAGCTACATTTATCGAAGGAAATCATATTGTTATAGGGCTTACTGTAAGAGGCCGAGACGCAGATAGATTTTGGTTTAGTCTATTTCATGAATTATGTCATGTTATTGATGGGCATATTTTCAATCAAGATTTTACAGATGACCCTGAACGAGAAGCTGCAGCAGATAGATTTGCTAGAGATATTTTGATACCTGTAGCCGATTATAATGCCTTTATCCAAACTGATTGTAGAAGCAAGGAAGCAATTATAACCTTTGCAAAGAAAATAGGTATTGCTCCGGGAATTGTTGTTGGACGATTGCAGAAAGAAAATATTATTCCGTATGAATGGTATCATGATTTGAAAGTCGGGTATACCATTTCAAGTTAATCAAGCATTGACCCTTTGGAACAGAGTTTGATAGTTTTGAATAGGAAGAAGATTGCCGCAGATAACCTATCTGCGGCAATCTTCTTAATGAATGTAATCTGTTGGATATTTTGGATTCTTTCTTTCCCCTTTAATTTTGGGGCTAAGATCAGGCTTGCCATAATCATCAAAGTCTACGCGGTGACAGGAATTCTGTTTTCAATCGCCCACATGATTTACCAAAGCGATATCGCAATCTGGAAATGTGATACAATGTATCCACTTCACCCCTCCGGCACAAACTTCTCCAGCAGTGCCAGACTCTCTTTCGATGAATAACCCCACAGCACCGAACTTAGGGCATCAATCGCCATCTGACGCTTGCGGAAGTAGGTGCGGTAGCTGATGTCCCGAATGTGCGGCTCCAGCTTGTCGATGATCTCCTGCGTGTTCGCCAGCTGCTGCGGAGACAGATAGGTGTAGTACAGCAGCCAGTAATAGCTCTCGCCATACTTGTGCTTCGTCCGCAGCAGCTCCACGGAGGTGTCCAGCAACTTCAGCATCTTGTAGCTGCGCTCGATGCAGCGGGCGTGATCCTCAATCGTCGATCCTTCAAAAGTAACACCGGCCACATAGAGGGATTCCAAAAACTCCTCTATGCTGCTGCCATACTCGATCTGGAACTGCCGACGTACCTGCTGCACGGACAGCTCCAGGCTCCACACCACGTCCCGGTACTTGCGCAACAGCATCCACGTATCATGGTACAGAGGATTCTCAGTCACTTTGGGTTCTTGTGCAGTCTTTTTCATCGTTCGCCCTCCTTATCGCCGCGCATCCCTGTCGGGTGCAATCTGAGTTCAAAGTGATAGACTTCCTGAGCGTCACCGCAGGTGACCACCAGTTGAAGCCACCGGCGCAGCGGAGGCACCCCTTCTATTGTAACCTCGCAGTCGTCGGATAATGGTAATAACATATACTTGGATTTAGGGCATGACGCACACGGCAGCCCTTGTGCCACAAGGATCTCCCGCATCTTCCGCTCGATTCGATGGCGGTTCATTTCTGAAACGCTACCGGCCTCATTTGAACCGCTGGATGCCGCAGTGGTCAGGGTGGTTTCCTCCTGAAGCTCCAGCTTGATGCCAAGGCTCATGGCGATCTCTTCCTTGTCCACCACGATGTCAGAAATTTGGAACATGGTGGAGAGATAGTTCTGGAGATAGATCGTGGTGCCATGTGTGCCAGGGAAGGCCGCCAGTTGTAGATAGTCCCTTTCCGTCATGCGCTTGAGGTATCGGCCGGCAGTTGCCTTAGAGACGCCCCAGCGGGATGCCAGTTCCGCGTAACTGACCAGCGGGCAGCCTGTACCGTTGCAGAGATAGACCACCGGCCCGACGTCTGAACCGAGGACCTGCGGATCGTTATAGACAGTGTTCAGCCATAGATCCAATACGGCGTCCATCTCCGAGCAGTGACCGGCGCTGACCAGCTCTGTGGCCGTAGAGACAGGGAAGAAGAAAAAGCCGGTATCCTTCTGACAGGGCGCATTGTAGTCGAGAATCGTGTTGTGACGCCGCCAGCCGCGAATCTTGAATTTGACCAGCTTACCATGTCCGAGAACAAGAAAACTGATAAACCCTTTCTTTTGCAGTCCCTCCAAAGCGGCCAAGGTCTGGCGGCGGAAGCGTGTGCGGAAATACCAGGACAATTCTTCCACAGACATAATCCATTCGCCAGGGTAGATGGTGTAACTAATGCCATCAATGCGCTTGTATGAGGTGCGGAAATTGGCATAGGCGCATAGCACGACAAAATAAAAAAGACCGGAGCCTCCGCTCACGCGAATGCTCCGGTCTGCTATCAAGGCTTGTACGAACTGCCGGTAGATCCGGCAGCGTGGATAGTCTACGATCTGTTTGATCTCAAGTGTATATTCTGACATGGAAACCTCCAAAAATACTTCCATTCACGATGGTTCTATGCTATAATTCAAAATCGAACCAACTGATTTAGATTTTGACTCCTCTGTAAAACTGCTAACATTTTGCTAATTGCACTACGAAATACCAGCAGATATAGCGGAGTATCAACAATGTCGAATGAAGAACTTACTCCCTTGAAGACTGTGTAATTCGGTGTACTACGAGAGTCGTGAAGGACTACAATTGACGATATGTAAGTTATAATCGCGACTCCTAAGCGGTATGCCGCCATCCAGAGTCTGGCCGGGGGTACCAGCGCGCAGAGAGGCTTTTGCCCCCCTGCGCGCCTTTTTATCACAGAAAAAAGAGCACCCCATGGGTGCTCTTTTGGCTTTCGCTTAAAATTCCGCGTTGCCCACCGTGCGGGGATGCAGCTCCACGTCGCGGATGTTGCTGACGCCCGTCAGGTACATCACCATGCGCTCGAAGCCCAGGCCGAAGCCCGCGTGGCGGCAGGAACCGTAGCGACGCAGGTCGCAGTACCACCAGTAGTCCTCCGGGTTCATGCCCAGCTCACGGATGCGGCTCTCCAGCAGCTCCAGACGCTCCTCGCGCTGGCTGCCGCCGATGATCTCGCCGATACCGGGCACCAGGCAGTCTGCCGCGGCCACGGTCTTGCCATCGTCGTTCAGGCGCATATAGAATGCCTTGATCTCCTTGGGATAGTCGGTGACGAACACGGGCTTTTTGAATACCTGCTCGGTGAGATACCGCTCGTGCTCGGTCTGCAGGTCCGTGCCCCAGTCCACCCGGTACTCGAACCTGTCGTTGTGCTTTTTCAGGATCTCCACCGCCTCGGTGTAGCTGACCCGGGCGAAATCGGAGGTGGCCACATGCTCCAGCCGGGCCTTGAGGCCCTTGTCCACGAAGCTGTTGAAGAAGTCGATCTCCTGAGGGCAACGCTCCAGCACCCGGCGGATGATGTGCTTGATCATGGCCTCGGCCACGTCCATGTCACCGGCCAGGTCGCAGAAGGCCATCTCCGGCTCGATCATCCAGAACTCGGCGGCATGGCGCTGGGTATTGGAGTTCTCGGCACGGAAGGTGGGGCCGAAGGTATACACATCGCCGAAGGCCATGGCAAAGTTCTCGGCGTTCAGCTGGCCGGACACCGTCAGGCTGGTTTTCTTACCGAAGAAGTCCTGGGTGTAATCCACCTGCCCGTCCTCGGTCTTGGGGACGTTGTTCAGATCCAGGGTGGTCACCTGGAACATCTCGCCGGCGCCCTCGCAGTCGCTGCCGGTAATGATGGGGGTCTGTACATACACAAAACCCCGGCTCTGGAAGAACTCATGCACCGCGTAGGCCGCCGCGGAGCGTACCCGGAACGTGGCGGAGAACAGGTTGGTACGGGGCCGCAGGTGCTGGATGGTCCGCAGGAACTCCACGCTGTGGCGCTTCTTCTGCAGGGGGTAATCCGGCGTGGACTTGCCCTCTACCGCGATGCTGTGGGCCTTCACCTCCAGGGGCTGCTTGGCATCCGGCGTCAGCACCACGGTGCCCTTGACGATCAGTGCCGCGCCCACGTTCTGTGCGGCGATGTCCTTATAGTTGGCCAGCTCCTCGGCGGACATGACCACCTGCAGGTTCTTGAAGCAGGAGCCGTCGTTCAGCTCGATGAAGCCAAAGGTCTTCATGTCGCGGATGGTGCGTGCCCAGCCGCACACGGTCACGTCCTTGCCGCCCAGGGACTCCTGATCGGCGAAGATCGCGGCAATTCTCATTCGTTCCATATCATTCTCACCTTTTCTATGTTCTTCTGCGTTGCATTCCGCAGCCGTTTTGACAGTACATTATATTATAAACCAACGCGCCGGGATTTACAAGGCCGACTTTTGACCTGCAGACGCCGTTCATAAAAAGAAAAGGCCCCGTAGCTTTCGCCGCGGGGCCTTTTGTCATGCTTGCCAGTCCTTCACCTGCTTGCGCAGCCAGTCGCACCAGGCGTCCATACCCTCGCCGGTCTTGGCGGAGACAGGGAAAATCTCCAGCTTCGGATTGCGCCGGTAGGCGTATTCGATCACCTTCTCCATGTCGAAGTCGAAATAGGGCAGCACGTCGG
>OHKU01000426.1_pt1 | contig 23173 bp, 25 predicted proteins | sample 1568911 | NCBI WGS metagenome assembly OHKU01 (sample SAMEA3879574, study PRJEB24766) | human gut metagenome | biome: human-associated habitat; feature: feces | place: USA | collected 1985/1987
GATATATTCGCCGTCTGACGGTGTGGACGGCCAATACATCAGGCGTTCCGGCTCGTAGGTGCTGTCGTCGAAAAAGTCCATACCGATGACCTCCGCCACCAGTCGTGAGATGGCGGCGTACTCGTCGGGCGACACTTCGCGGGATAACGGTATAACCACACGGAGCCGGGGTTCTTCCGGCGTGTGGCTGTGGGTGGAGTAGACAGCATTCTCCATCGCCTGATACTTCTTGACCGAGGATTTCGCCAACTGTTGATGGAGAGACAGCACTCTCCCGAGCGGCTCCGGCGCATCCTTGAGCAATTCCGCAACCGCCTTCTTATTGAGACTGTCCGTCTCCATGCCGTTATCCGCAAGCCATCCCTTCATCTGCTGTACGGAGTTGGGATTGTCAAGATTGGTAAGTTCCTTCATAAGCCGAGTCAGTTCGCTGCGAGAACGGGTATCCGCTTTGATGGCGTTTCTAACGAGCGTCATATCCAAAGCCACGCCGCAGTCGTTGATTTCTTGGTCGTGGGCGTACTCGCTCCAAACGCTGTCCGGCACAGGGAACTTACTGAGTTTCTCTTGAATGGACAATTCCGCTTCAACATCACGGAGGTTGTATGCCTTGAATGCTTCCCATTTATCGGGAGCGTGTTCGGGCAGATTCCGTGTTCGATGTCCATTGGCGGCAGTGGGTTTGCAGGGCGAGCAGAAATAGCGGATGAGGTCTTTGCCCTCGGACAGTTTCTGCTTCTCTAAGCCCAAAACCGCTCCCGAACCTTCGAGGGAAAGCGGCAAACCCATGTAGGCCGACCAGACCATAGAACATCGCCATGCTTCGGGATTCAGGTATCGTGCTTTACCGAGGACTTCGGCAGAGTGATAATTGTCGGCGAAAGGGTCAAGGCTGATGCCCATATTCGATAGATAGCGCGACAGGCAAACCCGCTCAAAGTTTGCGTTGAACTCCCATTTTTGCACATTATCGTCCGTCAGGGCATCGACTATATCGTTGGGAATGCGTTTGCCTTCGGCGAGAGAAACAATATGGACTTCGCCGCCGTCTATGGAATATCCAAAGAGCAGGATTTCAAAGTCAGGCGCTTCGGCATAACGGTAAACACCCGACTTTGCAAGGTCGACCGACGAGTAGGTCTCTATATCAATACTGATCGTCTTCATAAGCACTCCATAACGCAATCACACCAGTGTGACAGGCGGTAGTTAACCCGCCGCCCGCAACACTGGTGTTCCGCTGCTTTGCTGTTAACCGAGGAAGTCCTCGTCGTCGTATGTGGCAAAATCGTCTTCGGCACGGGACTTGCCGCCGAGAGGTTCGCCGTCACGGATTTTCTGAAGATTATTCAGCCCGCAGGCGATACCCTTGTTGCCGTTCGAGTTGAAAGCGTAGAAATTCACGCTCGCTCTGCCATATACGCCGCTGTATACCTCCGAGCGGTTCAGGATTTCCTGACGGTCGGCGTCAACGATACCCGGTGCGGTTGCGCTGTTGGCGTTGATGAAGTAAGCGTTCTCATAGGCGGGATCGTCGGGGCGCTCCGTGTCGCCGTCTCGTAGCGGGGTCTTAATTGTAGCGAGAGGCGGCACGGTCTTGCCGTTGCCCTTCAGCTTCGCTTCGCCTTCGCGGTAAGCTGCTTCAATCGCCGCTTTGATTCTGGCGATGGTCTTGGTGTCGGATTTCGGGATGATGAGCGAAACCGAGAACTTCGGCACGCCGCCGTTGATGGACTTCGCTTCCCAGACGTTTGCGTAAGACCAACGGGTGTCCGGACCCGTGATAACCTTCATGGGATTAGCCTGTATGTTTGCTTTGTTTGTCGTGTTAGCCATTGAAATTTTCCTCCTTGTAATCGATAAAATCTTGTTTTGCCGTATGGATTGCCGACCCGAGCCGGGCTGGTAGACGTTTATCGCTCTCCGGCACAAGCGCGGGTTTGCCTTGCGGCTTCTCGACCAGATTGCCGAGCAGTTCGGCGAATTTGGCTTTGCCGAGAGCCTTTTCCATCGCGGTTATGCCCATAATCTTGCGTTCGTATGGGTCGTATCCCGCCGCGCTGACGGTGGCGGCCACCGCTTCCTCGTTCGTGTATCTGCGGTTAGAGCGTCCTTCGACCAATTTCCATCCGCTCCATTGCTTGCCGCTGAGTGCTACTTGGAAAGCGTAATCTTTGATGTCGGAAGCCCAAGAGATGAGTTCGTCAATCCTGCCGAGAATGCTTTCGATTTCGTCGTCCTCCAGAAGCGGCGGCATTTTGAAATCATATTTGGCGAGTTCGAGGTTATGCTCCGCCCGTTTGCGGCAGTCGTTCTTTGCCTTGCAGAATTGACACCAGTCGCCGCACCTGAATTCTCCCTCACCGGAATGGGCGAGTTCGGCGGCGGGCTTTAGCACTTCCTCCGCCCATTGATAGAGGGATTCTTTGGATACCGTGTGGGTGCTGATGTTGTTGCGCCTTGGCTGATATACCGTCATGCTGACTTGGTCGATGTCATAGATGTCATCGTACAGTTCCAAGGCGCCCAGAGCGTACAGTTTCATCTGCGGATTGTCTTCAGCTTCAACAAGTACCCCTTGCCCGTGCTTGTAGTCAATTACATGGAGCGTGCCGTCGGCGATGATGACAGCGTCACCGGTGCCGAAACCGCCCTCGACATACTTGGAAAAGTCAAGCCGCTGTTCTATGAGCACAACAGGATCGGCGCAGGACTGCTTCGCTGTTTCCAGCAGTTCCATGATGTAGGCGGCGTAACCGACCGCACATTCTTCCATCTCTTCGCTGTAATAGGCGAGATGTGCTGTCGGATCCTTGGCGCGGATGCCGAGTGTGGTTTTCAGCTTATACTCACCGAGCGTATGAGCCTCCGTGCCTTCGGCGGCGTAACTGCTGCCTCTATCCTCATACTGCTCGCAGAGTCGTGCAGACGGAGGGCAGTTCAACCATCTGTGACTTGATGATGCTGAGAGCAGTGCGTGTTTACCCATCGCTAAGCACCTCTGCATCCGCAAGCAGGGCGGCGTACTTGGCAGGGTCGATTTCCGACAGTTTCGACGCTCCATGCTTTTCGAGCAATTCCCGAACCTTGGCGGTATGACCATTGCGAGATTTCTCTGCAAGTACGGCTCGGACTTGTTCCAGCGTTAACGCTTTAGGCTTCGCCGCAACCGACTCCGCTTTGGGTTCTGCCGACGATTCAGCTTGATTGCCGCTGAATAGAGCGGTCAAGCTGTCTGCAACCGCAGTAAGGGATTGTACGGCACTTCGCAGTTCGCTGACACATAAATCGAGTTCACTCATCTTGCCCATCATGTTCACCCCCTTGAACTTCTTTGATTTCAACGGTTTCTACCGTTTCGCCGGGCGTTACAACGATAACGCCGACCTTTTCACCGAACAGCAGACTGAGCAGCCTGCTTCGGAATGTGCGTGAACCGCCCTTCAAAACCGCTGTCTTGCCGCCATCCGGACGGGTCACGCAAATATTGACCTTGTGCTTCAGATTCATTGGCTTCCGCCTCCTTCCAGAGGTCGCTTTGGCGCACCCTCTGTCCATAAGCGAAAAAGAAGCCTGATTCGAACCCCTGTCAGCGGAGTTTTTCGAATTTCTTTTGAATCTTAGCGAGTCGGTTGCGGATGGCCGCTTCAGTCACGCCTTCCTCGGCGGCGATGTCCACGTTGGAACGACCTTGCAGTTTTTTCTGTATGAGATCACGCTGTTGTGGGAGCAACTCGTCCCAGATTTATTTGAATGCGGTGCTGTGTTCGGCTCTGATAAGCGCCTCGATAAGGGATTTTTCGGGGTCAGCACTGGTATCAGCGAGATAGTCATTGCGGTCGTCCGCATTGTTGCTATCACCGTCAGTGTAGGCTTGGTAGTGGACAGGAGCGTGATAGTTTTCACGGCGTTGGGCGTTGAATTCGGTGTCGTCTGATTCATGCAACATGGCGATATCGGCTTCGGTTATGCCGTTTTCGCCGGGGGTTAGCGTGAATTTTGTGCCATCTGCGTAGTAATAGGTGTAGTTGGTTCGATTCTTTTTGCTTGTCTTAAATTGCCTCATAATATTGGCTCCTTTCGATTTTGGAAGGAGCCTGAGCAAGTAGCGACAACAAGCAAAAGGACGAACCTTAACGCATAGCTATAAAGCTACTTGTCAGGCTCGTCCGTCGTTTTTAATATCTGCCACCATAGAAAATGGCATTTGCGTCGTGCTCTGTTTAAGTACAGATTTTATTATTCAATTTTTCTAATACCGATCTCAGCTTTACAGTGTCTGCACTTCTGATAATAGTCGGCATCCTTATAACCGGGGTCTCCTGCGATATAGGTTATCGATCTTGTGTGGTGCCCCGTGTCGATGAGCCGCTCGAAATGGCAGGCAGGACATGGCAACCGCGGGTGGATATGCGCTCTATTGTGAGACTTCTTTCTTTTGACCGCTGTAATTACGGTTTGCGAGTTCATAAGTAATCACTTCTTTCCGTTCGTGTCTATGTCAGCTAACTTGCGCACATAGGGGTAAAAATTATGCGGAGAATCCCAAAGGGCAAATTTCTCCGCGGTTACTGGAGCATTAAATTTAGGTCGCGTAATCTGTTGCGCATAGCGGACTTAGACACCTGATAAACATCAGCCATCCCTTGAATGAAAATGTCGGAAACGTAGACCGGTGCAAGATTGTTAACGCCTATACCGAGCCGCTCCGCCATCAGCATTTTGACGGTTACATCAGGCATAATCAATGCCGCACCAAGGCGGTTGGCTTGCCATTCCCTTATCTCATCGTCCGTCAAGGGCGATTTTTCCGGCCAGCCCTCGATGTGGTAGACGGTGCATTCAATGCGTGGGTTCTCGCTCCCCAGCTTCTTATAGTAGAAGCGAGGATGTAGGATATAGTGCGAACATTCGTGGATGATGGTGAAGCGTACACGGCCTTCGATTTCAAATTCAAGGACATCTTTGTCAATAAAAATCCAGCCTTTCCCCACGTCGATAGCCTTCGGCTGTGTACGCGTCTCGTTCCAGACAATGAGTTTCCCGTCTTGGAAGCAGGTCAAGCCCAAAGTCTGTCCGTCCTCGGATAGGTATGCGAAGTCAATGGTAGCCTTGCAGTAAAACTCGGCGAAGTGGTCAACATCCATCGCCTGCGGTTTCAGCAGCAATGCCCCATTCATATAATTATTCAGGATTTCCTCTGCTTTCTTTTCAAGCCGCTCAGGTGAATAGCAGTGATACAAACGGTTTCCTCCCCTCGGCATTTAATCATCGTCGCCGACTTTCTTGTTGATGAGGTCGATAACTTCCTGCCAGCCTTCATCAGAGAGGTTTCCGGCTTTTGCTCTGCGGAGGGCGACACGCGCAAGGTCTTTCTCCATGATGTATTCAGGCAAGTCGGGCGATACGGTCTTCACGCGGGTAAGCGCAGCCATATCCAGCAGTTTCTCTTTGTCTGTGCCTTCCAGTTTCAGTATGCGGGCGATTTCGTCCAGTTTCTTGTCGGGCGGGTAGCGGCGGCCTTTCTCAATGTCGCTCATGTAGGCGGGGGCAATGTCCAGCTCGGCAGCAAACCCGCGAAGGGTGATGCCCAAAGCCTTGCGCCTTTCCTCTATGAACTTACCGAAAGTCTGCTCATTCTCATTCATTGCGGTACTCCTTTCAAGGTGTTAGATTGTCCGCGAACACCTTATGTTTGCTAACATAGTTACATTATACACTATCGATGTCGTGATTGTCAACCCCTCGTAAGCGAAATTGCGTACATTTTTTAAACGCTCTGTCTTCGGTTATCCTTGAAGCCATTGTCCTAAAATTAACACCTCAAAAGTAATTACTTTTACAATGCTAAAAAATATTGAAAAGGATTTTGTTAAAGGAATTGTAATTACAATCTATTCGTGTTATAATATTCGATGGTATGAGCTTATTGCGTCTGGAGGAGGATCTGTGATGCCTGATAAAAAGATGACATCGCCTAAGGTGCCGATAATGGAACACTTGAACATAGCTGAATTTAATCGAGGGCAGTCCTCGCGTCTGTTAAGAGAACTGGTCGCCGCAGATAAAACAGCCTATATTCAGAAGAACGGCAAACCTATAGCAGTAGTAATGTCCTATGAACGCTATCTGCGCCTATGCGAGAAAGGAGTCGATATCAATGAGTATTAATATTTCGGAGAAATCCAACTTCATATGGAAGATAGCCGACATCCTGCGAGGCGATTTCAAGCAGAGCGAGTATGGTGATGTCATACTTCCGTTCACGGTGCTGTGCCGTCTGGATAGCGTCCTTGCACCTACGAAAGACCGCATTATGGAGATTCATAGGAAAGGGACGTTCAAGACGGAGTATGCCAAGCTGGCGGGTTTCAAAAGCATCACCGGCGGACTGAAATTTTATAATATCAGCGAGTTTACTTTCGCCAAATTAAAAGATGATGCCTCGAACATCGCCGATAACCTGACTGATTATATCAAGGGTTTCTCCGAAAATGCGAGAACGATTCTGGAGTCCTTTGACATATACTCGCAGATCGCCAGATTGGACAAGGCGAATCTGCTTTATCTTGTTGTGACAAAATTTGTGGATGACATCGACTTGCATCCAGACCATGTCTCCAACAACGAGATGGGATATATCTTCGAGGAACTCATCCGCAAGTTCTCTGAAATGTCCAACGAAACGGCCGGAGAACATTTCACCCCGCGTGAGGTTATCCGCTTGATGGTTGCCATGCTGTTTGCTCCGGATATGCGTCTTATTAATGAGCCGGGTTTTATGGCAAAACTTTATGATCCGGCGGCAGGCACGGGCGGAATGCTTTCAGCTGGCATCGAATACGCCACCGAACTAAACAATCAGGCGCTTATCGAAGTCTATGGTCAGGAATTGAACGAAAAGACCTACGCAATCTGCAAGTCGGATACGATGATTAAGGGTAAGGGTTACGAGAACATTCACCTCGGCAACAGTTTTACCGACGATGCTTTGCCACACGAGACCTTTCACTATATGCTCTGCAATCCGCCGTTCGGCGTTGAGTGGAAAAAATATGAGAAGTTCATTCGTGACGAAAACGAGCGCGGAGATGCCGGTCGCTTTGGCGCAGGACTTCCCCGCGTATCTGATGGTTCGTTGCTGTTCCTGCAACACATGATAAGCAAGATGATGGAGTATGACGAAAAGGCAGAAGGTTTGACCGGCTGCCGTCTTGCCATAGTTTTTAATGGTTCGCCGCTCTTCACGGGCGATGCAGGCAGCGGCGAAAGCGAAATCCGCAAGTGGATTATTGAAAACGGCTGGCTTGAAACCATCATCGCACTGCCTGACCAACTTTTCTACAACACAGGCATCTTGACCTATGTCTGGATAGTAACCAATCGCAAGAAAGGTACGCGGAAGGGCAAAATCCAGTTGATTGACGGTACGTCTTTCTTCGAACGCATGAGAAAACCACTCGGCGAAAAGCGTAAGCTAATTAGCGAGGAGCAAAAGGACGAACTCACCCGCATCTACGGCGATTTTATGGAGGGCGAGTTCTGTAAGATATTTGACGAGGACGACTTCGCCTACTGGAAAGTGACAGTTGAGCGTCCGTTGCGCTTGAATTTTCAGACAAGTTCAGAGCGTATCGAACGCATCCGCGAGCAGAAGGCTTTCGCCAATCTTGCCACGAGCCGTAAGCGCAAACCGGCTGAACATGACGCCGAAGTCGCCGAGGGTAAAAAGCAGCAGGAAGCCATCCTTGCCGCTATCGGCACGATTGATGGGACAATGCTTTATAAGAACCGCGCCGAGTTCAGCAAACTGCTCCAAAAGGCATTCAAGAAAGCGGGGCTTAACGTGAAGGCACCGCTCTTGAAGGCTATCCTTGCTGGTCTTTCAGAAAAGGACGAGACCGCCGACATCTGTACCGATGCAAAGGGTAATCCCGAACCCGACACTGATCTGCGCGATACCGAGCAGATTCCGTTCAAAGAGGACATTGCTGCCTACATAGAGCGGGAGGTGCTTCCCTATGCGCCAGACGCTTGGGTGGATGAGAGCAAGACCAAGAAGGGTTATGAAATCCCTTTCACGCGCCACTTCTACAAATACACAGAACTGGGTAATGCTGAGGACACTCTCCGCGACATTCAGTCCCTTGGAGCGAAGATTCAATCGGCGATTGCAGAACTGTTCGGGGAGGTGTGAGCGTGAAAGAATATTTTGGAGACGTTGTCAGATTGAAATTTCAGTTCAACATAAATAGCGGAGACGCGCTTGCAAAAGAGCAGTATGTAGAAGATGGTTCATACCCCGTTATTGGTGCGAATGGGGTTTTGGGCCATTACGACTCAGCAAATATTGAGGACGAAGTTTTGGTCGTTGGACGGGTTGGGTCTGTTGGTGCAGTAAATCGTTTTAGCCATTGTTGGGTTAATGACAACGCTTTAGTAATGTCGACGCAAAAGCCTCATGATTTGGCTTTTGCCTATTACGCCTTGCAATGTATTGATTTTCTTTCGTACTCTGCTGGGACTGCTATGCCGCTAATAACTGGCACCCAATTAAAAAACACGCGTGTTCCAAATCAGACCGCAGAGGTGAAAGAGCACATTGTTACCTACCTTGACCGTCGCACCGCCAAAATTGACAGTTTGCTCGCCGATCTCGCTCACCAAGCAGAAATGCTCGACTGCTATAAGCGGGAACTCATCGCCGAAGCTGTCACCAAGGGCCTTGATAAATCGGCAGCGATGAAGGATTGCGGCGTGGACTGGATTGGGGAAATGCCAGAGCATTGGGATGTTACAAAAACGAAATGGATGTTTGAAATTGTCAAGCGCATTTACGGCAAAGAGGATCGCGATGTGCTTTCCATCACCCAACGAGGTTTGAAAGTGCGAGACCTCGAATCAAACGACGGACAGTTAGCCGAATCCTACGCCAATTATCAAGTGGTCAATGTCAACGACTTCGCTATGAACTCTATGGACTTGCTGACCGGCTGGGTAGACTGTAGTCCGTTTGAAGGCGTGACCAGTCCTGATTATCGTGTGTTTCGCTTTCTGCCGGGTAAAGAGCAATGTCACAGCTATTATAAGTATCTGTTTCAGATGTGCTATAAGAACCGCATTTTCTATCGTTTAGGTCAGGGTATTTCCAACCTCGGACGGTGGCGGCTCCAAGCAGACCAGTTCTTGAATATGCGGTTACCGCAACCGCCCGTTGATGAGCAGGAAAGCATAGCGGCGTATCTCGACGAAAAAACCGCCAAGATTGAAGGCTTAATCGCCGACATCATGGCACAGATAGAAAAACTAAAGCAGTACCGCCAAATTGTCATACACGATGCGGTCACGGGCAAAGTAAAAGTTACGGAGGGATAAGCTATGGCGATAAATACAAACGAACGCACATTTGAGCAGGAAATCGAATGGTGGCTCACAGAGGGTGCGGTCTCGGCTGACCGCTATAAAAAGGGCGATCCCGCCGACTTCGACCGCACACTTGCGATGGATAAAGGCGCAGTATTGTCGTTCATCAAAGACACCCAGCCCGACAGCTGGCAAGGGCTTTGTAAGCGGCATGGCTCGGAAACCGCCGCCGAGGCGGAGTTCTTCAAACGCTTGCATTCGGAATTGAACGCACGGGGCATGATTGACGTGCTTCGCCACGGTGTCGTCGACCTTGGAATCTCCGTGCGACTTGCCTATTTCAAACCGGGCAGCGGCATGAACCAGAGTTTAACGGCTTTGTATAACAAGAATGTTCTTCAGATAACGCGACAGGTCAAATACAGCCTGCAAAATGAGAACTCCATCGACACGGTCATTTTTCTGAATGGTCTGCCGATTATCACAATTGAACTTAAGAATCCGCTCACTGGTCAGACATATAGGAATGCCATTACGCAATATGAGAACGACCGCAATCCACGGGAACTGTTGCTCGCCTTCAAAAAGCGGGCTATTGTGCATTTTGCCGTGGACTCTGAAGAAGTCTGGATGACCACATGGCTTAGGAAACTCGACACCACATTCCTACCGTTCAACAAAGGTACCGAGGACGGTGGAGCGGGCAACCCCATCGCAAAGGGTGGTGACTATCGCACCGCCTATTTGTGGAAGGACATTCTTCAAAAGGACAGCATTTTGGATATCCTCCACCGCTTCGTGCAGGTATCGAAGGATGAAAAGACTGGCAAGGAGAAACTGATATTCCCACGCTATCACCAGTTGAATGTCGTGCGCAAACTTGTCGGGGATGTTTATGCCAACGGATCGGGCAAGAACTACCTGATTCAACATTCAGCGGGTTCAGGCAAATCGAACTCCATCGCCTGGCTCGCCCATCACTTGGCGAACCTGCATGACGCAAGCGACGAGGTGGTATTCCACAGCATCATCGTTATCACAGATCGCCGCGTCCTCGACAAACAGCTTCAACGCGGCATCTACAACATGGAACATAAGCCGGGTGTAGTCGTCCTTGTAGACAAGAATTCTAAGCAACTCACAACGGCGCTTAACAATGGCGATAAAATTATCGTTTGCACTCTGCAGAAATTCCCCTTTGTTGACGTGCAAAAAGTATCGACCACAGGGAAGCGATTCGCCATCATAGTGGACGAGGCGCACTCTTCCCAAACAGGTGACGCAAGCAAGCGCATGAAGGAAATACTGGCAGACATCTCTTTACAGGGCGACGAAGCCATCGAAAAGAAACTGCATGAGTTTGCGCAGGAAGAAGCAAAGGCTGAAGCCGAGGAGAAGGACATCGACGAGGTTATCGCCGACGAAATGGCGGCACATGGTCATCAGCCGAATCTCTCGTTTTTTGCCTTTACCGCCACGCCTAAGCAGAAGACCCTTGAAATCTTTGGGCAGCGGACGGGTGCTGGCAAGCCTGAACCCTTCCATCTCTACAGCATGAGACAGGCTATTGAGGAACACTTTATTTTCAATGTCCTCGAAAACTATACAACTTACGAGACTTATTTCCAAATCGGAAAGAAAATCGCCGACGATCCTGTGTACGGTAAGAACCTTGCGAATAAGGCACTTGGCAAATACATGAGCCTCCACCCCCACAACCTCGCGCAAAAAGCGGAGGTCATCATCGAGCATTTCCGCAGCCAAGTACAGCACCGCATCGGCGGTCAGGCAAAGGCGATGCTCGTGACGGGTTCACGACTTCACGCTGTGCGCTATTTCTTTGAGTTCGAGCGGTACATCAAGAAGATGCACTATGACTTGGGCATTTTGGTGGCGTTCTCCGGCACGGTCAAAGATAAGGTGAGCGGCGAAATCAAAGAGTACACGGAATCTAACCTGAATAAATTCCCGGACAGCGAAACCGTGGAGAAGTTCGACACTGCCGAATACCAGATTCTTATTGTAGCGGAGAAATATCAGACCGGCTTTGACCAACCACTCCTTCACACAATGTACGTGGATAAGAAACTGATGGGCATTAAGGCTGTCCAGACACTATCGCGTGTTAATCGCTCGTGCAAGGGCAAAACCGAGACCTTTATCTTGGATTTTGTCAACTCCCGTGAGGACATTGAAAAGGCGTTTCAGGACTACTACCAAGCAACGGGCGTGGCTGAAACCACCGATCCAAACGTCATCTACGACATTAAGAATGTACTTGACAGCTTTATGGTTTACCACGACAGCGAGGTTGAATCATTTGCAAAGGTGTTCTTTAAGGAAAACAAATCACAGGGCAACATCGACTTGGCAAAGCTGAACGGATTTATCGACCCTGCTGTCGATCGCTATAATGCGTTGACCGAGGAACAAGATAAAATGGATTTCAAGGGCGCTCTTGCGAAATTTATTCGCCTGTATGCGTTTCTCACGCACATTATCAATCTTGGTGATGAGAAACTCCATAAGTTCCACGCTTACGCTAAGTGCCTGCTTCGTAAGTTGCCGAAAGACGACACGGAACGCACCCCCGACATAGGTAGCGACGTCATGCTCCAATACTATCGGGTACAGAAAGTATCCGAAGGTGCCATTGTTTTGGCACAGGAGGACGGCGTTTTAAAGCAAAGAACCTCCGGTGGCGGCCTGCCACTTGAGGATGAGAAAGAGGTTTTGTCCGCTATTATTCAGAGTCTTAACGAACGTCTTGGCACAAACTTTACCGAGATGGATAAGGTCTTAGAACAGTTCGTACAGGATATGGCAGGCAATCAAGAGATGGTCTTACGTTCAAAAAACCCGCTTGATCTCTTTAAAATCATCTATGACAACACCATTATGGATGTGGTTCTGGGACGCATGGCAAAAAACCAAGAGTTCTGCGAGAAGTACCTTGAAGACGAGGAATTCCGACGCGAGGTCGATAAGATATTGCTTCCGCTTGTTCACGAGCGGTTGTCGAAGATATAGGAGGCCAGACCGTTATGGCAAAGATGCTATTCACCCCCGTTCCCCGCATATTGAAAGATCTCATTATGGAGGTCGAAAACGGCAAACTCGGTCTGCCTGAACTTCAGCGAGGGTATGTTTGGAAAGCCACAAAAGTCCGTGATCTGCTTGATTCAATGCTCAAAGGCTATCCTATTGGTTATCTGATGATTTGGGATTCAGCGGACAGTACGGATAAGAGCAAGCAAATCGGGACGGACAGAAAGCCATACACTGCTCCGAAAAGCCTTGTTATTGATGGGCAGCAAAGATTGACCTCACTTTTCGCCGTTATGCGTGGCAAGAAAATCGTGGATGAGAAGTTCAATGAGAAGCCGATAATCATCTCTTTCAATCCGCTCACCAGAGCATTTGAGGTCGGCGATAATGCAAAGAAGCGAGCCGCCGAGTGGATTTATGATATTAGCGAGGTGTTCTTGAACGAGCCACGCAGTTTTGCATACATCTCCGAAAAAGTGCAAAGCATGGCCGAGAGCCGCGAAAAAGCTGGTGGTACACTGACCGATGTTGAGAAACAGTCCATCCAGCAAAATATCATGGACTTGCTCTCTCTTGGTAGTTTTAGCATTCCTACCTTGGAGATAAACGGAAACTCAGACGAGGAAAGCGTAGCTGATATCTTTGTCCGTGTAAATTCAGGCGGTGAAAAGCTGGGAGAAGACGACTTCATTCTGACCCTTATTTCCGTCTATTGGCAAGAAGGTAGGCAAAAAATCGTTGAATTCTGCCGGAGTGCGAGAATCCCGAAGCAAGGCACGCCCTACAATTTTCTGTTCCAGCCATCTCCGACTCACATTGTTAGAGTTGCGATGAGCTATGGATTCAAGAGAGCACGACTGCATTATGCGTATATGCTTCTCCGTGGGCGTGATTTCGATAATGGCGTGTATTCGGAAGATCTCCGTATTCAGCAGTTTGACAAGTTGAAAACCGTGCTGGACAAAGTGCTAAATGTGCAGGTATGGAAGAACTTCCTAAAGTGTGTGGAGGCGGCGGGCTTCGTTTCCAAGTCACTCATTTCCTCCGAGAATGCCCTTGTATACTCCTATGCTATGTACCTGATAGGTAAATTTGACTATGGGATGGATGAGTCTTCCCTCCGCAAGTTGATAGCGAAATGGTTCTTCATGGCGGCGGTCACTGGCTACTACACAGGTTCGCCCGAAACCGATATGGAATCAGACATGGCCGATTTGCGTGGCGTAAAAACAGCCGAAGCTTTCGTGTCGCTACTCGAAAGCAAGATAGAAGGTGTATTTACCGGAGATTACTTCGGTATCACTCTTCCAAACAATCTGGCGAACTCAGCACCACGCAACCCGTCGTGGTTTGGGTACTGCGCTGCACTTAATGTACTCGATTCGAAGGTGCTGTTTTCAACCTTACATACACGGGAGTTGTTCAGCCCAACCGCTGACGGCACAAAATCCGCACTGGAGCGGCATCACCTATTCCCGAAGGCGTATCTTGCCCGAATAGGCATCACCGATGACCGCGACCGCAACCAGACAGCGAATTTTGCCTTTATCGAATGGAGTGACAACATAGAAATCCTCGACGACAGTCCCGCTGAGTACATGAAAGACCAGCTTGCGAAAATCCCTTCCGATGAAAAAGACGGCATTTACGCCGACCACGCACTGCCAGATGGATGGGAGCATATGGAATACGCCGACTTTCTCAGCCAGCGACGCGTGTTGATGGCGAAGGTCATCAAGCGTGGTTACGAAAGGCTAAAATGAGGTGCGGCTTATGAAGCAAATACTTACAACGAAGAGACTTATACTTCGAGAAATGACAATGGATGATCTGCCTGCTATGCGGGAAATCGTGCAAGACAAGCAAACCATGTATGCTTGGGGACACGCGTGGAGCGAGGAAGATACTGTAGCGGGTCTTGAAAAACAACTATGTGCTTATCGGGAGGATGGCTATGGCCGCTGGGCGGTTCAGCTAAAGGAAACAGGTGCGGCTATTGGTATGTGTGGGCTATTGTGGTGGGAAACAGATAGGGAGAAGGTTCCTGAAATCGGCTATCTTTTCAACCGCGCCTATTGGCATAAGGGATACGCAACGGAAGCGGCAATCGCCTGCAAGCGGTATGCCTTTGATACTTTAGGTTTCACGGAAGTGTTCTCGCTTATTAGAGATACAAATTATCCGTCAATGAACGTGGCAATCCGAATGGGTATGCTCGTTCGCGGGCGGTACATAAAAAAATACCGTGGCGAGGATATGCCGCATTATATATTCAGCGCAAGAAAAAACGAGGAAGCCAACCAATGACCCGTCAAAAACTCATTGATTTCTGCCTAACATGCCCCGCCGACTACGAGGACTACCCCTTTGACAGCATCGCAGACGCCAGGGCATGGACAGTTATGCGGCATCGCACAAACAAAAAATCCTTTGTGCTCATCTATGAACGAAACGCCAAGTTGTGCGTCAATTTGAAATGTGAGCCTCTTGAGGCGGATTTCCTACGACAGGCATTTGCAAATGTTACTCCCGCCTATCACATGAACAAAGTGCATTGGAATACGGTTACGCTTGACGGCGATGTGCCGGAGGATAAATTGAAACGGATGATTGGTCGGAGTTATGACTTAATCAAGCCGAAAGTGAGGAAGGTTGTAAGTGAGCAGATTTTCAAAACAAGAACTCGAAGAAGCCATTGTATCTCTTGCCTCAACTCTTCGCAAGTGTGAGAAGATACAAGAGGGTGGCAAACTACACTCATCTCAAAAAACACTCAATGACAGACGTGTGAATGCCCTGCGAATTGCACTTGCTCTTATCGAAAAAGAAATGGAGAGTGAGACATGAAACTGAAGCCTATAACCATAAATTTGGATGATTATCCAATGGAGTTGCGCTTGTACCTTGAAGGTGCAAATCTCTATGATAGCAGTTGTTCGCCGGATGCACGAGTTATCTTCATAGATAAAGATACAGGATATTTCTTGAAGATCGGGCGCGTGGCTGATTTGAGCCGCGAATATGAAATGACCCGATATTTCCACAGCAAAGGGTTGGCAGCGGATGTCATAGCGTACCACTTTGACATCGGACACGATTATCTCCTGACTGAGAAAATACAGGGCGACGACTGCACTACGACAAAATATCTGGAGCAACCGGAGCGACTTGCTCAGTTGCTTGGTGAGCGCCTTCGACTTCTGCACAGTTTGGATTACTCCGATTGTCCAGTGCCAAACCATACCGAGCGCTATCTTTTAAAAGCTCAGCAGAACAAAACTGCCGACACATTTGATAAAAGCCATTTCCCCGACAGCTTTGGCTACCGGAGTGCGAAACAAGCATGGGATGTTGTAGAAAAGCACGGTCCCTCACTAAAAACCGATACTCTATTGCATGGTGACTACTGTTTGCCAAATGTTATATTAGACGATTGGAAATTTAGCGGATTCATCGACCTTGACAGCGGAGGCGTTGGCGACAGGCACGTCGATCTTTTTTGGGGTGCGTGGACGCTTTGGTTAAATCTCAAAACAGACAAATACCGAAACCGTTTTTTTGATGCATATGGTCGTGATAATATAGATGATGAGATACTCCAATTGATAGCGGCTTGCGAAGTGTTTGGATAGACAAAGATATGTATAACATCAAAAATTCGCACTATTGAATATTCTCTAAAACGGCAAAACGGAGGTGCCGATGACTGTTTGGACGATACAACCCCTAACCCTTTACGAAGAGTTGATAGGGTACGGAACTCTTCTCTGCGATCCGAAACAAGAGGGTTTCTGGGGATTGATTAGCGAAGAATTTCAAGCCGCTTATGACTGGCTCGCAGAGCAAATGCGCATAAGGCTTGCCATATCACCGCAGGATGCCCGCTATCCGTTTTGGGCATGGGCGTTAATTGACGGAGCGAGCAAGAAGCCTGACTTGCGCCGAACGGAGTTTAATAATTACGTTGGTGAGAATGTTATATTGGAACTCGAAATACCAGATGATGATGTACTGCTGTCAGACGAAGAAAATTGGCACTATGTCCTGAACAATTGGTATTTGCATGATGTAAATAACGACGAGGATAAATGGAATGAAATTGACGCGTGGTTCGATAATCTGCCCCTTGATAAGCAGGAAGCTATAAAAAGAAAACCATGGGAAAGGATATTCGACAAGGACAACGCCGATAATAATTGGAAATTTGTACAGGCTACATTTTGGGAGCTGCGAACGGAACAAATAAAAAGCGTCCGCAAATTTACCGGGCGAGGCAGAGATGCGTAAATCGAGTGTTTGGTTTTTATGCAACATAAATTTAACGATTAAAAACCAATGCACACCCCTCGACAGCAAGGGGTGTGCATTTTATCAATACCGAGCAGGTCTTTTGGACGGGCAACTTCCCGTTATACTCGTCGTCGGCCTTGTCGCAAAGCAGATTGAAAAGCTGCGTGTAAAGGATAGCGGCGACGAAATTAAAGGTATCGTCTGTATCGCTTATGACGATAAAGAGCGCGGTTTTTCGGTCGCCTAAAGTATCAAGTTCCAAATCGTCGTATGCCATGAGGTCGCGGAGTTCCTTTATATCAAACGGGGCAAGCCTTGCGCCGCAACTGATTAAAATGCTTTTCGCGGTCTTGCCCGCCGCCAATTTGTATTTCTTATACTGCTTCACCGCGAAATGTTCCGGGTCGCGTTCCTCCAAATCGACAAAGAGCAGATCGACGGGCGATTGATATTCTTCATCATCTTCCCGCGCTTCGCTGGCGTTTATTAGTTCAAGCAAGGTGATAAAGTTCATTTCCTCGTCGGGCGCTTCATACCAAATGTAGCCCACCAGCGCGGAATACAAGAGCCGTTCCGCTTTTACCCAAAAATCTTCGCTGGATTTTTCCCCGTCGCCTTTGGTATTGACGATCAAGGTATTTACGAGTTTCAAAATATCCTTTTCGCTGCGGATATAGGCGAAAGGGTTATAGTGCATACTTTTTGAAAAGTTGATCGTATTGAGTACCTTTATCCGATACCCGCCGCGCTGCAACAGCTTTCCGCACTCAATTAAAATCGTGCCTTTCGGGTCGGTAACGCAATACGAAGAATGAAGCTGCATAAGGTTAGGCTTTACAAAAAACCTTGTCTTTCCGCTGCCGCTGCCGCCGATCACGACGACATTTTTATTGCGGGCATACTTCGGATTTTTCGGCCTGCTGCTCATGGTTAGCCGTTCCGTCTGCGTCAAAAGGATATTGTCTTGAAAATCCGGGTCTATGTAGGGCTGTATATCCTCTTTGCCGCCCCACCGCGCCGAGCCGTATTCCATACCCTTGCGGTATTTCTTGGCGTTTTTGCCTTTCACATAGATTACAATGCGAATGACAACCGCGCCCGCAACGCCGATCAGTAAGTCCAGCGGGTGAAAACTCGGTAAGGCGTTTTCAAAGGCGGCGGTAAAGCCCTGTCCGATATGCAGCACTTTTGCGGATATATCCGTGCCCGGTGCAAGCCGCGCCGCCTGCGCGACTTTATCAAAGAGATAGACGAACAGCGCATAGGGGATATTCGGTAGGATTAGCTTTTTGAGGTCTACGCCTTTCATAACGCCCGCCCCCGATCTTTGTTTTTCACCTTTTCGCGGCTTTGGTTAAGCTGTTTTGATTTTTCCTTTGCCGCTGCAAGGGCTTTGCGTACCCCGGGCTTTTTATTCCGTTTCAGCTTTTTTGCGCTAAACTCCCGAAACGCGGCGGTCATAGCGCCCGCGTCCCGGCCTTTGAAGAACACAAGATAACGGGGCTGATCGCCCTTTACCTTTTTCAGAGAAAAATCTATGCCGTACTTTTTCGCCGTGCTTTCAAACGCCTTGATATTGTCGTTTGTGATCTCGATATTGGAAATGCCCGCGTTCTGCTTCGCAAGCTGCCGCAAGGTCTGTTTCCCATGAGGGACGCTGTTTTTTTGATAGGTTTCCAAAAACAGCTTGATTGCCTTTTGCAATGCCTTTGCGGATAGCCTCGCCGTTTCTTTGCTCATTCTCACGGATATGGCAACAACTTTTTGCGTTACTTCCTCCTGCAAGGTATCAACTCCTTTCCCCGCATAGCACGGTTAATATTCGCCGCCGTACAGGTCGTGATTGACTTCTGCGGTATAGAAATGCCCCATTGTTGAGGGCGCGGAAAAAAGCGTTTTCAAGAGATACGCCCGAATGTTATATACTTTGGTCGTGTTCTTGTCGATACGCTCAAAAACATACTCGATATGGAATTGCCCCATTTTCATAATGCGGCTTTTCACCAACTCGGCGGGGTACTTTTCGCTGCCAACTTTGATATATTTTGCTGTGCTGCACACCGTTTCAAGGACGAGTTCAACAATTTCGTCTACCCGTTCCCAGTCAAATTGAGAGCATAGCGCGTCATATTCGATATTGTCTTTGATAATATCCCTGTAAACCGCAACCGCGCTGTTTCCGTCAATCCTGTCAATCCCGCCGAATGGCGGCGCGTCCTCCGGCTGCGCCGGATAGATTGATCGTTATTTGATACATCAGTCATTATTTTTTCTTTCTTTGATAGTTCTTTATTTAATTGCGTTGGATTTTCCGATACCGGGTCTTCCGTCGTCGGATTATCCGTTGTCGGAAAATCCAACAGCGGGTTACTCGCCGGGATTGGATTTTCCAACACCGGGCAAATGTCCTGCGTTTCCGGCTTTTCCTGCGGCTGCTCATATATGGTGTACTCAATCGGGGTCATTTTGCCCTTGTCGTCGCGGCCTTGCCTGCGGGTGATATATCCCGCCCGTTCCAATTCCCATACCGCCGTTCTGATCGCGTCGATACTCTCTTTGTTGATGTGGGATAAGCCCTTTAAGGTGTAATCCCAATTTTCGGGTAAGGACAGCATTTGAGATAACAGCCCTTTTGCCTTTAAGGTCAATTCGGCGTTTCTCAAATGGTGATTGCTCATAATCGTATAGCCCTGCCGCTTTTCAACGCGGAATACTACCGCCATTTTTCATCACTCCTTTTCTGTGTAGTCGTGGACAATTAGAACGGCGTTTTTGCGCCTTTGAGGGTAAACGGTCAGGGTATGCCGTTTTCGCGTCTGCAAAGCCGCATGATACAAGGGCTTTTTTCTCTATTTGTCCACGCTCCTATCTGTTTCCGGGCATAAAAAAACGGCGTTCCTATCTTCCCAAAAGGGAATTAGTAAACGCCGCTTGTGTGCGTATTCAGTTTTCGTACATTTCCTGTTTATCCGCTGTCCGTAAAACCCTTGATTTTACTTGCTTTTTCCTGCTATCGCTATCTAACCTCATTATTTGACCGTCCAGAGCTCAACAGAATGCTTGATGACATTGAAGACGGGAAAATTGATGTGGTGATTACCAAAGATTTGTCCCGTTTAGGTCGTGACCACCTCAAGGTGGGGCATTTTACCGAAATCTATTTTCCAATGAAACAGATTCGCTATATCGCTATTCACGACGGTGTGGATACCGCCAACAGCAACAACGACATTGCAGCACTGAAGAATGTAATGAATGAATTTTACAGCAGGGATAATTCCCGTAAAATTCGCTCGTCCATCAAGGCAAGAGCAAAGGCGGGACTGTACCGCTGTTCATTCAATCCAATCGGCTACAAAAAAGACCCTGACAATCATAATCATTTGATTGTTGATGAAGAAACAAGGGGCATTGTACAGCGTATTTTTGCCCTTGCGGTGCAGGGTTGGGGTGCTCACCGTATCAGCGCCTATTTCCGTAAGGAGCAAGTACCCTCCCCCTCGTGGTGGCTGCATACCCGTGGCGAAAGGGATTACTCCAAACGCTTTGAAACTCCCGAAAAGAAATATGAATGGTCGCATACGGTAATCAGCAATATCATAAAAAATCCGCTGTATCTCGGTCATACGCTGATGTGCAAAACGGAGGTTATTTTCAAGGCGCAGATAAGCAAGCGAAAACCTCGTGAGGAATGGATTCAGGTAGAAAACACTCACGAGCCTTTGGTATCGCAGGAGGATTTTGATACTGCCAATGCTAAAATATTAAGCCGTAAGCGACAGCAAAAAAGCGGTGAGGTATCTATTTTTTCAGGGCTTATTAAATGCGGCACCTGCGGCAAGGCTATGTGCCAACGGAATTATCCCAAAAACGGTAAATACAAAATCTTTCTTTGCGGCACTTACGCTGGATTCGGAAAGGACAAATGCACAGAACACCGTGTTTTCTACGATGATGTGTACAATGCCGTTCTTGCTGATATTCAGCAACACGCACAGCTTGCTTTTTCAGACAGAGCCGCCGCTGTTGCCCTTGCTCTCAAGATGAGCCGACAAAGCAACGGAAACAAGGCGAAAGCCAATATAGACAAGCTGAAAAGGGCAAAACGGCGGTATGATGAGGTAACGCTGCTGTTTGACCGTTTGTATGAGGATTCTGTTTCCTCTCGTATTTCTAACGAGAACTTTACCCGTTTGGTGGGCAAATATCAGGAGGAGCAGGAACAGCTACAAACGCAAATAGGAAGCCTTGAGAGTGCGTTGCGTGAGGTCAAGGAGATTGAGGAAAATGCCGTGAAATGGGCGGATTTAATGGCTTACTATGTGGGGATACAGGAGCTGACCGCCGAAAACCTCAATGCCCTCATAGAGAGGATAGAGGTTTTTGACCGAGCGGAGGTAGACGGAGCGGTGAAACAAACCGTTAAAGTCTATTACCGCTTCGGCGGTTACATAGCGGACAGGAGATTCAATGCAAAGGTATTGAAACAATTGGGTTACTGGTCACGCTTTTCAGAGGAAGAACGCAAGGAAAGGATGGCTTTATGAAAAAGGAACGGTATTATCTTTATCTATCCGCTGATGAACACAGGCTGCTCATTCACAGCCTTATTCAATTTCGTAACAAGCTGATTGCGGCAGGGCGATATACAAACCCAGTTGATGAATTGATTGTGAAAGTCAGCAAAGCAAAGACGGTGAAATTGAAAGTCAAATACATATAACGGAGGCAAATTTAATGGAGAAGCATATCAAAAACGAGGAAACGGGTATCAGCTACACCCTGCAAGGCGATTATTATATTCCAGACCTAACATTACCCGCCGAAAAAGAAAAGCCAATCGGCATTTACGGACAGCGGCATTTGCGCTATTTGAAAGAGTTTCGCAAGGTTACACACATCAACCTGCTTACAAGCGGCAGGCTGAATGATTATCTTGCCAGCATAGACGAGCAGGCGCAGGATATGTTTTTTCGGTTGGTAAAAGAGTTTGCCGACAGGCAAGGTATTACCGAAGAGTTAAAGGCGGATAGTCCTATGGAGTGGATAGGTGCAATGAACAATATCCGCAACGCTGTGGGGGAAATCATCAATAAAGAAATCATATTTGCATAGGCAGAATTTAAGAACAGTACGGGGCGGTGAGGTATCAAAACCTTGCCGCTCTTTTCTTTGTGTTCTTTAATGGAACTTCACAGAAGTCAAGAAGCCCGAACACGCATTGAAGCTCTTTATCCGTTTTGCTCTTGCGAAAGGTGCGGTCACCTATGGTCTGGAGCTGATGATGGCTCTGTTCCGCATTGTGCAGGGCTTGATTTCCACGATTATGAATGCCGCAGGTTTCGGGGCGGCAGCCCAGACGGTATTGCCGTCAGAGATTGTGACGGCGGTTGAGGACTGCGGCTTTTTTGAGAGTATCCCTTTGTGGGCGGTGACTTTAATCGGAGGTCTGTTCATCACGGTACTGTCGTTCATTATGATAATGTCGGTGTACGGCAGATTTTTCAAGCTCTACCTTTACACCGCCATTGCCCCTGTTCCGCTTTCCACTTTTGCGGGAGAGCCGAGCCAGAGCGTTGGCAAGAGCTTCATTAAGAGCTATGCCGCCGTGTGTCTTGAAGGTGCGGTTATCGTGCTTGCCTGCATTATCTTTTCCCTATTTGCTTCTTCTCCGCCTGTGGTCAATCCCGATGCGGCGGCGGTTACAATGGTATGGAGCTATATCGGGGAACTTGTGTTCAATATGCTCGTCCTTGTCGGTGCGGTCAAAATGGCAGACCGTGTTGTAAGAGAAATGATGGGCTTGTAAGGGAGGTGCTATGATTGGAAGTAAAGATAAATAAGGAAATCCGTAATTATACGGAGAGTATGTTTTTTGGACTGTCCCTCAGACAGTTCATTTTTTCTGTCCTTGCCTGCGGCGTGGCGGTGGGTTTGTATTTCCTTCTCCGTCCACGGTTTGGTACGGAAACCCTCAGTTGGGTTTGTATCTTAGGTGCGTTCCCCTTTGCGGCTATGGGCTTTATCAAATACAACGGTATGACCGCAGAGCAGTTTGTCTGGGCGTGGATTAAATCGGAATTTCTGATGCCGAAAAAGCTGATGTTTCTGCCAGATAATCTCTATTACGAAACGATGAAGCCAACCATTGAAGCCTATGAAAAAGGGTTGACGACAGTACGGAAAAAGCAGAAAGGCAGGACACCAAAACCAAAGAAATCGAAAAAGAAAAAAGCGAAACGCAGCAAGGAGGTAAACAATGCTGAGAACTCTTAAAAATCTGTTCAAGCAGGACAGGGAAAAGTTTGTTGTGCCGAAGTCGGTACAGAATATTATCCCGATTAAGACAATATGGGAGGACGGCATATTCCTTGTCGGCAGGAATAAGTACGCAAAGACCTTTAAGTTTGAGGATATAAACTATGCCGTGGCAAGCCGTGAGGACAAGGAAGCGATGTTCCTTGAGTATTCG
>OHKU01000442.1_pt1 | contig 22915 bp, 17 predicted proteins | sample 1568911 | NCBI WGS metagenome assembly OHKU01 (sample SAMEA3879574, study PRJEB24766) | human gut metagenome | biome: human-associated habitat; feature: feces | place: USA | collected 1985/1987
TTATGATAGCAAATTATATATTAACTAATATTAATCCAGGTAAAAGTAAAGTTGTAATTGTTACAGATAGAAAAGATTTAGATAAACAAATTGCAAGAACGTTTAGCAATACTAAAATTAAACCTGCAAGAGCTATTAGCGGTAGAAATTTGGTTGAATTAATTTCAGAAGGAAAAGCAGACGTTATAACATCTATAATTAATAAATTTAATACAGCAGAAAAGTTCAATACGAGAGTTGATGAAAAAGATATTTTTATTTTAGTAGATGAATCACATCGTAGTAATTATGGTGAGTTAGCTGTTAAAATGAGAAGAGTATTCCCTAATGCTTGTTATTTAGGATTTACAGGTACACCACTAATGAAAAACGATAAAACTGCTATGAAATTTGGTGGACACTATATACACAAATATACAATTAAAAATGGTGTTGATGATAAAGCTATTGTTCCATTAGTTTATGAAGGAAGATTTGTGGAACAAACAGTTGATTCTACAAATATAGATTTATGGTTTAAGAAAACATGTAGCAAACTTAACGATAAACAAAAAGATGAACTAAGCAGAAAATGGAGTTCAATCCAAAAACTTAATAGTACTTATGCTAGAATTGAAAGAATAGCCCTTGATATAGATGAGCATTTTACAAATAATATTAAGGAAACTGGATTTAAAGCTATTTTAGCAACAAATTCAAAATTAGATGCAGTTAGATATTATAATACATTTAAACATTTTAGTGAATTAGAAGTAGCAGTTTGTATTTCATCACCAGATATGAGAGAAGGATATGAAGATTTAGATGAAAGCAATCTTCCTGAAGTACAAAAATTTTGGAAAGAAATGATGGAAATATATAATGATGCCGATGATTATGAAGAAAGTATCAGAAATAAGTTTGTAGATGGAGACCTAGATATATTAATTGTATGTTCAAAATTACTTACAGGATTTGATGCACCAATATGTCAAGTTTTATATATTGATAAGCAATTGAAAGAGCATGGTTTATTACAGGCGATTGCAAGAACTAATCGACTATACGAAGGAAAAGATTATGGATTGATTGTTGATTATAGAGGGTTGCTTCCACAGTTAAATGACGCAATGAATGTTTATTCTGGGGACAATGGTTTAGATAGGTTTGATAAAAAAGATTTAGAAGGGCTTATTACAGATGTATTAACTTCGGTCGCTGGATTAAGACAAGCGTATACAAATCTCGAAAATAATTTTATTTCTATTGAAAATAAAAATGATGAAGAAGAATATGAAGTATATCTAGAACAACATGAAGATATTAGAAATAAATTTTATAATGATTTATGTGAATTCGGAAAAAAATTATCATTGGTGTTAGGGAGTGAAAATGCCTATACAGCTATTGTAGATAGTGATCCTAAAGAGATAAAACTATATAAAGATAAATTTATCTTTTATTCAAAATTAAGAGTAATGATTAAGAAAAGATGTGCCGAAACAATAGATAATAAAGACTATGAAAATCAAATGAGAAATTTATTAGATAAACATTTATCAGTTGTCGGTTTAAAAATTCTTACAAAACCATTAGATATTATGAATAAAGGAGAATTAGAAAAAGAAATTGAGGATTTAGGAAGTAAAGCGTCAAAAGCAGATGCTATAAGATATAACTTAAGTAAAAATATTTCAGTTAATTATGACACTAATCCTGCTTATTATGATAGTTTTTCAAAAAGAATTAAAGATGTACTGGAACAATACAAAGAAAAAGTAATAAGTGATGCAGAATATTTACAAGCTATGAGTAAAATATTGGATGATTTTAGAACAAATAAGAGTGGAATATCTTATCCAAAATCAATTCAACAAAGTGTTCATGCTCAAGCGTTTTATGGTGTAATTCTTCCTATAATTAATGAAAACGAAGAATATGATATTAATTTAATTGGAGAAATAGCAATTAAAATTGCTGAAATAATTCAAGAACATACAAAAGTTGATTGGAGTAATAACGTTGATATACATAATAATATTGCTCAAGATATTGATGATATGTTTTATGAATATGAAAAACAAGGGGTCATAAAGTTATCTTTTGATAAGATTGATAAAGTAACAGAAAATGTTACAACAGTTGCATTAAAGAGGTTTTAAAAATGAAGTATGAATTTTCTTATAACGGAAAAACAATAGCTTATGAAATAATTTATAAGAAAGTAAAAAATATCAATATAAGAGTTAAACCAAGTGGAGAAGTTGTTGTTTCTTGTAATGAATCAATTGATAATAAAACTATTGAGTTAGAAATGATTAAACGAGCAAACTGGTTATTGGATACTATTGATAAATATAAAACAAATTTAATTGAATTCGTTGATTCAAATCTTAGTTTGGTTGATGGAGAAGCTTTCTTAATATTAGGAAAAGTATTAAGAATTAAAAATATTGAATCAAATCAGTTTAAAATTGACTATGATAATAACTATTTATACATTTATAGACCAAATCAAAGAGGTATAAAGATGAAATTCAATAAATGGTATTTAAATTTTGTTACTTCCCAATTTAATGATATGGTAAATAAAGCATATAAAAAGTTTGAAAAATATGGTATTGTAAAACCAGAAGTTATTTATAAAAATATGAAAACTAGATGGGGAACTTGCAATATTGAAAAAGCTTTAATAACATTAAATATTCAGTTAATTAAAGTAGACCCATTTTTAACTGAGTATGTAATATGTCATGAATTGACACATTTAAAATATAGAAATCATAATAAAGATTTTTATACATTCTTAACAGCAATGATTCCAGATTGGAAACAAAGAGAACAAATTTTAAACAATATTTTTATAAATAATTTAGGAGGTATTTAAAATGACAACTAAAGAAGATATTCAAAAAGTCTTATGGAACGCTGCAGGAAGTTTTAGAGGAAAAATTGATAGTGGTAAGTATAAAGATTATATTTTATCAATGCTTTTCGTAAAATATTTAAGTGATGCGATTAAAGAAACGAAAGAAGAACTTATTAAAAAATATAATGGTGATGAAGAAAGAATTCAAAGAGCTTTACAAAGAGGAAGATTCTTTGTTCCTGATGAAGCAACATTTGATTACTTATATGATAATAAAAAGGCAACAGATATTGGAAGTAAAATTAATATTGCTTTAAAGGCAATTGAAAATGCAAATGGCGGTAAATTAAGAAATATCTTTGGCCAAATTGATTTTAATTCTCAAGAACTTGGAGATGGAAGAGAGAAGGTTGCATTATTAAGTAACTTCCTTGAAGATTTCAGTTCTATTGATTTAAGACCAAGCCAATTAGAAGGTGTTGATGAAATTGGTAATGCTTATATGTATATGCTTGCAGTTTTTGCTAGTGATGCAGGTAAAAAAGGTGGCGAATTTTATACACCTGAACAAGTATCAGAAATCCTTGCGAGAGTCGTAGAACCTAAAGAAAATGATCGTATTTATGATGGTGCTTGTGGTTCTGGTTCTTTATTAATTAAAGCATTCAATCAAGTGTCTAATAGAAAAGCACAAATTTATGGACAAGAGAGAAACTTCCAAACTTGGGGTTTATGTAGAATGAATATGTTTATTCATAACATCGATGATGCTATTATTTATCAAGGTGATACTATTTCAAACCCTCAAAATATTGAAGATGGAAAGTTAATGCAATTTCAATGTATAGTTGCAAATCCACCATTCTCATTAGATAAATGGGCAAATGGTTATGCAGCAGATAGTAATGACAAAGATTTCAAAATGTCAAAAGAACTAGACCCATATAAACGTTTTGATTGGGGTGTTCCACCAAAAAGTAAAGGTGACTATGCTTTCATACTTCATATGTTGCATTGTCTTGATGGTAATAATGGTAGAATGGCAATAATTATGCCTCACGGTGTTTTATTCAGAGGAGCAAGTGAAGGAGAAATTAGAAAGAAACTTATTGATCTTAACTTATTAGATGCTGTAATTGGATTGCCTGCTAACCTTTTCTACGGAACAAGTATTCCTGCTTGTATTCTTGTATTTAAGAAAAATAGAGCAAATAAAGATGTTGTTTTTATTGATGCATCAAAGGACTTTGAACAAGGTAAAAATCAAAACAAATTAAGACCTGAAGATATTGATAAGATTGTATCAACATATAAAGCAAGACAAGAAGTTGAAAAATATTGTCACATAGCAAAAATAGATGAAATTAAGGAAAATGATTATAATTTAAATATTCCTCGTTATGTAGACACATTTGAAGAAGAAGAACAAATTGACATTCATGCAGTAATGGCAGAAATTAAAGAATTAGAAAAACAAAGAACAGAACTTGATAAAGAAATAGAGGGTTATCTTAAGGAATTAGGATTATAAAGAGGTCATGACTAATGAGTGAAAAAACAATCAATAAAGTCCCTAATGTTCCCAATTTAAGATTTGTGAAATATTCTGACACAATTAAGAAATGGAGATGTTCAGATTTCTTAAATACTTTTTCTACAAATTCCCTTTCTTGGGATCAACTTAATTATATTGATAAATCAGATTTAAAAAATCTGCACTATGGTTTAATACATAATGAAGCACCTACATTAATTGATTGTGATGAATATCAACTACCATTTGCCCAAACTGAAATCAAAAACTATACATTATGCAATAATGGCGATGTAATATTCGCAGATGCTTCGGAAGATACGAAAGATATATGTAAACCAGTAGAATTTATTAATATTTCACAAGAAAAAGTTGTTTCAGGATTGCATACAATTCATGCAAGAGATATAAAAGATTTGACTGTAATTGGATTCAAGGGATATTTGTTTTCATCATATAATTTTCATAAACAAGTCCACAGATTAACGCAAGGAACAAAGATTTTTTCAATAAACCCTAGTAATTTTAAGGAAATGTTTGTTGGAATTCCAAGTGTTGAGGAGCAAAGAGATATAGTAAATTTATTAAGTAAAATTGATAAGCGTATATCTACTCAAAACAAAATCATTAAGGAATATAAATCTTATAGAAATAGAATTCTACATACTATTTATAACAATTTAAATGATTATGAATATCTATCCTTAAATCAAGTATGTAATATTACAACTGGGAAATTAGATGCAAATGCTATGAATCCTAATGGCAAATATAAATTCTTCACTTGTGCAAAAGAAGATTATTATATAGATACATATTCATTTGACGGAGAATCATTAATAATTTCGGGAAATGGTGAAGTTGGATTAATTAAATATTTTGTTGGTAAATTTGATGCATACCAGAGAACATATGTTTTACAAAATTTCACAAAAAATCCTTTGTATATTAAAGTAGCATTAGAGATTGAACTTCCTAAAAAATTGCATCGCGAAAAAAATGTAGGTGCAATGCCTTATATAGTTTTATCTACCTTAAGTGATATTAAAATCAAGATTCCTAATAAAGAATTAGTTTCAAATATTGCTTTAATTGTAACTTCACTTGATAAAAAAATAGCCATCGAAGAACAAATCCTCAATGACTATCTTTCACAAAAGAAACATTTATTAGCTAATATGTTTATATAAACATGTTTTGAAGAAGATATGCTTTTTGCTTTTTATAAAGTGAAAGTATATCTTTTTCTTTTTTAAGTTTCGCATAAAGCAAATTAAATATTTTAACTATTTTAGATTGTTCTTCATTAGAATGAATCAAAATTTCATGCTCTAATAACTCATGTTTATTAACGGATTTACCTTGCCTAGCACCAATTATCATGTATCTCTTACTTAACAAAGGATTTAAATATATTAGATATTCATTTAAATATTGAGAATTTATATTTTTTATTTTGTATGTAGTATAAGCAGGTGAAATGCAGTATTCCTTATTTTCTGATAATATACCAATATCAATTTGAGTAGAACCCATACCAATACTTAATGTGTCTTTAAATATAACTTTATTTTTTGAGTAATCGTTTGTTAGTTCTTTTGAATATATTTCATCACGCATTCTAATGCCATATTTACCTATCGAAGCAGATTGTAGATTGTTTTCAATATTTTTCTTTGAATATTCTTCAAGAAAATATCCTAACTTGTTATTTGTTGTATTAGTAAAACAATTATTATCTCCCGAAAAAATTATATTTCTAATTCCATTCATTAAGGATAATAAATTATCTATGATTTTGTTTTGCAACGATATTCGTTCATCTATTTTTTTAAAAAATAATCCTATTTTATGTTGTTCGATTATTTCTGGATAGAAGATATTTATTAGCTTTATCTCTTTTGATGTAATACCTTTTATAGATGTTCCTTGAGATGAAATTTTAAGTTTTTCTATAGTGTTTTTAAGCGAATAAACTAAAAAGTCTTTATCAAATTGATATTCTGTGAGATTTATAAAATCTTGGCTAGTACATATTTTAGAATTACTAATTGCAATTTTTCCAACACCAACTCTTGATACTATCATTATTGTGTTAATAGGACATATTTTTGTAGCGCTATTCATTACAGCATCTTCTGTAATGAATCGACTAACATTATATTTATGGACATTTTCTTCAAGTAAATCAGCTGATGATATCCAAGCAATATCTCCATTCCAATAATCTTGATTCATTGTTGATGGTGTACCACCACCAACAAATTTACACATTTTTTCAAGAGTTGAATTAGACCAAGTGCTGTTATCATTGAAGAATCTTAAATTGGGAACATTGGGGATTTTATTCCTTATAATATTTAAAAATTTATTAAATTGACTTATGTATAGGAGGTAATTAATATGACTCAAATTAAATTAAGTCAGATAATTGACTTATGGAAGAAAGACAAAAAGCAATATGTTAAAAAATCAACATATTCTGCATATGTGCTTTTAGTTAAAAATCATTTATTACCATATTTTGGTGATAAATACAAAGTTGAGGAGTCAGATGTTCAAAAGTTTGTATTTGAAAAATTGGAACAAGGACTTAGTCAAAAAACTATTATGGACATTTTGATTGTATTAAAGATGATACTTAAGTTTGGAGTAAAACATAGGTATTTGTCTTGTCGTGAAATTGAAATTAAATTTCCCACACAAAGAGAAAATGAGGGACTTGAGGTATTAAGCCGTTCAAATCAAAGAAAAATAATGGATTATATTGAAAAAAATTTTACTTTTAAAAACTTAGGCATTTATATTTGTTTGAGTACAGGATTAAGAATAGGAGAATTATGTGCGTTAACATGGGATGGTATAGATGAAGATAATGGTGTTATTTTAGTTAGGAAAACTATTCAAAGAATATATGTTATTGATGATGTTAAAAAAAGAACTGAATTAATTATAGATACACCAAAGACTAAAAATTCGATCAGAGATATTCCTATGACATCGAATTTAATTAAGATAATTAAACCTATTAAGAAAATTGTAAATAATGAATATTATGTTTTGACTAATGATATTAAACCAACAGAACCTAGAACATATAGGAATTATTATAAAAGGTTTATGAAAAAATTTGATATTCCGGATTTAAAGTTTCATGGATTAAGACATAGTTTTGCAACTAGGTGTATTGAAGGAAAATGTGATTATAAAACTGTTAGCGTTATTTTAGGTCATTCAAATATAAGCACAACATTAAATTTATATGTCCACCCAAATCTTGAACAAAAGAAAAAATGTATTAATCAGATGAATAGGTCATTAAGATAAAATATAATTATTCTTCAACTACTGTATTTACTTATTTGAAAAAATAACAAAAAAAGTGTATAATAAATATGTGATTGGAGTTGATTAATATGAAAGATATGTTGTCATTATCAGAATTATTTAATAAGAAGTTATTTAGAATACCAGACTATCAAAGAGGTTATGCTTGGGAAAAACAACAAGTAGAAGATTTTTGGAATGATTTAATGCTACTTCATAAAGATAAAGAACATTATACAGGTATGTTATCATTACAAGAAATTAGACCTAAATTAGATGATGTTAATTATTATGATTGTATTGATTTAAGAGATACTCATAAAATTTTTCATATTGTTGATGGACAACAAAGATTAACAACTTCAATGCTATTAATTAATCAAATTATTAAAATTGATTATAGTAAATATGAACCAAGTATTTTTAATAATGAATTTATAAGTAGCATTAAAGGTAAATATATTTGTAATAACAAATGTTATGTGTTTGGCTATGAAGTAGATAATCCTAGTTTTGTTTATCTTAAAAATATATTTGGCGAATCAGATCCTACACTAATTAAGGAATCAAGATATACAAGAAACTTATCAGTTGCAAGTCATATCTTTGAAGAGAACTTAAAGAAGCTAATAAAAGATAAAGGTGTAAAGGCCGTTGAAGATTTATTCTATAAGTTAACAGAAAAGTTACAATTTAATATTCATTATATTAAACATAATTTTGATGTTCACGTTGCTTTTGAAACAATGAATAATCGTGGTAAGAAATTGTCCAACTTAGAGATATTAAAGAATAGATTAATATATCTTTCAACTTTATATCCAGATTCAAAAAAAATGAAAGCAAAGAAATTAAATCTACAAAAAGAAATAAATGATGCTTGGAAAGAAATATATTATAATTTAGGTAAAGATTTAAATAATGAACTAGACGATGATATGTTCTTAAAAGCTCATTGGGCATTATATTTTAAGTTTAGTAAGACTGATTCAGATACATATGTTAATGAATTGTTAAATAAATATTTTATTCCTGCAGCTGTTAATGATTTTATAAGGGAATATAATGATAGTGAACTTGATGAAGATGATATAGATTGGAGTGATGATGCACTAACGATTGAAGAAATATCATCATATGTAAAAAGTTTAAGAGAAACATCAAAATATTATTATGATACTTTTGTTCCTAATCCTAAACTATCAGAAGAAGAACAAAACTATATTCGTAAACTTAATAGAATAGGTATTGGATATAGTGCATTACGAAATTTAGTTGTTGCATCATATTTGGTAAGTAAAGATAAAGATGCAAGTTTTGCTGAAAAACGTATTGAACTATTTAAAGCAATTGAAAGATTTATTTTCTTATGTTTTAGAACAGCAGGTTTTCAATCATCATATAAAAGTGGAGTATATTATAGATATGCAGGCCAAATGTTACAACCAGAAGGTAACTTATCTATTGATGCAGTAATTGAAGATATTAATAAAACAGTTGATGATGATATGCCACAAATCATTCAATCGTTTATAACACAATCAAATGGATGGTTTAGTGAAAATAATCATTATGGATTCTATGCATGGACCGGATTAAAATACTTTTTATTTGAATATGAAGAATCACTTTTAAATGCATCAACAGGAACAAAGATATCAGGAGATAATTACTTTAAGAAAAGTGAAAAAGATAAAGTATCAATTGAACATATTTTTCCACAAACACCTTCAAAATATTATTGGGCTAACCTTTATAGATCATATGATAAAGATAATGAAGTTTGGAAACTAGCAGGAACAATAGGTAACTTATTACCTCTTTCAAGTTCTATTAATTCAAGTTTGCAAAATGATTCATTTGAAGCTAAGGTTAATGGAAGAAAAGGTGCTGTTGGATATGAAATGAATTCATATTCAGCTATTGAAGTATCAAAACACCATAAATGGTTAGAAGAAGATTATCCATCATTTAATAAATATTATTTTAGAAATATTGATGAAACTGAATTTGACTGGACACCAGAAAAGATAGAGAGAAGAGGAATACATTTACTTAAATTCTTATCTAAAAGATATAATTGTCCTTTAACAGATGAAGATATAATTAGTTTATTGCATATTGATTTTATTCATGATGAAATTAGACAAGCATTACCACCATTAGAAAAGTATGATGATGATGTCTTTGAAATCACTTCACAAAAAGGATACAATGTTGATAGAGTAAAATACTGGACTGCCTTTGAAGAATATTGTGAAGGTTTAGGATACGGATTTATGACAACATATGATGATCCTTCTGAAAGAAACTATTTTGACTTGAGATATCAAGAAGATTTTAACTATGTATTTAAAGTAAATCGTAATGGAATTGAATTCTGTTTATATTGCTATACTCCAACAGTTTACTCAAAAATGGCTTCAATTAAAAATGAGCTAGAAGAAGCTTTAGGATGTGAATTTGTTTGGGATTTAAGCAAGGCTAATTCACTTGCTAAAAGAATTTCATTATTTAAGGATATTGATTATTCTAAATCAAATAACTGGGATGAATGTTTCGAATGGTATATTGAATGTTTTAATAGTATAAAGGACATATTGTTATTACATTTTCCTGTTAAAAAACAAAGCGGTACAATGAGTGTTGATGAACATTTATTAACTAAACCAGAAAAAATGAGTAAAATCTATAAAGAGATTTATGGAAAAGTAAAAGACAAAATTAGTGATTTTTATGAAGTTGCTACAAATCCATACATTGCGTTTAGAACAAACAAGAATGATAACTTTGCTGAAATATGGATTCAACGTTCACAAATTAAAGTGATGTTACGTTCAAACGAAGTAGGATATCCTGTAGGTTCTAAAGTTGGAGATTCATATAGATGGACACACAACTGGAGAATTGCTTTAGTCAGTGAGAAACAAATAGACGAAGTTGTAGCATGTATTTTAATCAGTTATTATTCAATTGATAATAATGTAGAAATGATGAATAAAATTAAGGACAATATAAATCATATAACTGATTTTGATTTACAACAGTCAAATACATTTGAAAGAGGGGAAGTATTTTCTTTTGTGAAATGTGGAATACCAGCTAGAGCAGAACTAGAATACATTTATGATCCTTCTATAAAATGTACAGTTTATGATGAAAGAAAGATTAATTATAATGGTGAAATAATGTATATGACTACATTAGTAAAACAAATAACAAAAATACCATCACCAAATGGACCATCATATTTTAGTTATAATGGAAAAAATCTTTCTGAATATTATATTGAATATCAATCAAAGAAATAAAGTGAGAGGTGGTCTAAGTGACTGCCTTTTTTAAATATTAAAAAGAAACTAAAAAGGAAATTTTCCAATTTAAATTATTTAAGATTATTATATATAACCATATATATACTAAGGTGACAGATAAATATATAAATAGTATAAAGAAGTATAGTATATATAAAAGTATGGAAAACATGTGTCACCATTCGTCACCACTAGCTGAAAGAAAAAGTTGTGGCCTCGTTCATTAATAAAATTTATGTTAACGAAAGGAACAACCTTACATGCTTAATCAAAGAGAGATAGAGAAATTAAGAAAATTGTTTTATGAGAATCATTATACAGTAGTAGAAATAACAAGAATGATGAATGTTTCACGTAATACTTGTTATAAGTATCTAAAGTTTGTTGACTTTAATGCTTATGTTAAAGAAAACATTATCTAGACGATTATAAAGAAATAATGTTAGATATAATAAAAAAGAATAGCCTTCATCATCATAAACAACGATATACTGGTAGTCGAGTTTATGAATATTTAAAAGAAAATTATCCAGATTTTGATTATGCTAAAATATCAACAATTAAATACTTTACAAGACTTAAAAAAAATTCTACTATGAACATAATGGTTTCTTACCTTTAGAACATAAACTTTGGAGTTGCACAAGTTGATTTTGGAGATTGTAGTTTTATAGAAAAAGGTATTAAAATATATGGTAAATACTGTGTATTATCATTTACTCATTCTAATGCATCATACATGCAAATAATGAGAAATAAGAATGCTGAAAGCATAACATTAGCTTTAAGACACATCTTTGAATACTTAAATGGAGTACCGCATACAATATGGTTTGATAATGATACAGCTTTAGTTAAAATAGAAATAGAAGAATACCATGTCAAGAAAAGAACTATATGTGATACTTTTCAAAGATTTAAATTACATTATGATTTTCAAGAAGTATTCTTAAATACTGGTAGGGGATACGAAAAAGGAACTGTAGAGCAAGGTGTAAGATTCATGAGAAGAAACCTACTTGTTCCACTTCCTTCATTTGATGACTTAGATGCATTTAATAAAGAACTACTTGATAAATCAAAAGATTTACTTAAAAAAGAACACTATGTATTAAAACAAGCAATCATTGATTTACATTATGAAGACATAACTGAACTTAATCCACTTCCTCTAACAGCTTTTGAACCATCATCAATATCAACAAAAAAACTAGATAATTATGGAAGACTTACAACTGAAGGAAGACTGTATTATTACTTATCACCATCATATGCATATAAAAAAATACAAGTAAAATTCCTATCTGATGCTTTAGAGATATATTATGAAGATGGAAGACACATCATGAATGTTCCAAGACTTTCAGCAGCAAAAGGTGCAAGATATATTAACTGGAGTCCTTATATTAGACTTCTTTCAGTAAAACCAGCTGCAATGTATAACTTTTCATTTCTAGATCTATTTACTGATAAAGATATAGTTGAAAGAATAACAAAGTTAAATTCATATGATTTAAAAATATTCTTAGAAAAGTTTGCTGATATGATTGATAGTGCTGGACTTAATGAAGCTATTAATAAAGTAACTACACTACTTAAAGATGATTAATCAAATACCTTTACTTATGTATAAGACCTATGATATACTATTATTAGTAGAAAAACTAAAAACTAAATAATAATAGATAAATTTGATGGTCAAATCTCGAGTAGTATTTGACCATTTTTGACTCTTATAATCAAAATGTGTTCAAAAGTAAATTTAATAACTTTTCTTTAAAATCATATTATAATTAATAAAATAAGCATAAAGCCATGCAAATACATATGATTTTAGTAAAAACTCTTTATCCTCCACTACTCCTAGGGGGGCATCTAATCTCTACAGATTTTTGACTATAGAGAGGGGCCGCACTCTCGTATGAAAAAACTCGCAAAATCAAAAATCAGTGATGTGTATTTTGTATAAAAAAGACTGTTTTAGAATAGAGTATAGATACATCTGAAAAATATGATGATGCCAAAGGAAATAAGGAAGTAGAAAAAATTAAGAAAATTTCTTTAGACAATATTCAATCATTAGATGATTTTATTGTAATATTATCTGATAAAATTATAGAGATAAAAGATACAATTGTGAAGTTTTATGATTTTGGAAGCAAAATGAATTAACAAATGTATAAAATATGATATATTAAAAAAGGTGATAATATGAATAATATAAATAATTTAATTTTAGATGAAGAAAGAGCTTTATATCATATTACAGATAGCAATATTGTAAATTGTAGATTTGATGGACCAAAAGATGGGGAATCGGCAATAAAAGAATGTCGCAATATTCATATTGTAGAATGTTATTTTAATTTAAGATACCCTATATGGCATACTTATCCAGTGACAATGACAAGATCAACAATGACAGAGTTTTGTCGAGCTGCTTTGTGGTATTGTCATAATGTAAAAATTGAACAATCGAAATTGTATGGTATTAAAGCGTTAAGAGAATGTCAAAACATTGAGATTAGTCAATGCGATATCATTTCTAAAGAGTTTGGTTGGAAAAATGATGATTTAAAAATGGTTGATTCAACACTAGAAGGAGAATATGCTTTTTTTGATAGTAAAAATCTGGTTATTAAAAATTTAAAATTTGTGGGAAAATATTCGTTTCAATATTGTAAAAATTTAACAATTGAAAATAGTTATTTAGATACAAAAGATGCTTTTTGGCATAGTGAAAATGTAGTAATCAAAGACTCCTATGTGAAAGGGGAATATCTTGCATGGTATGCTAAAAATGTTACTTTTATCAATTGCACAATTGAAGGAACTCAACCTCTATGTTATTGTAAGAATCTAGTTTTAAAAGATTGTAAGATGATCAAAACGGATTTATCATTTGAAAATAGTGAAGTGAATGCTTCCATTATTGGTCATATTGAAAGTATCAAAAATCCTTTATCAGGATGCATTATCGCCGATACAATAGGTGATATTATTAGAGATGATCAAATCTATGGATGTAAAGCAGAAATAATGTTAAGAAAAAAATGAATTAGAAAGATTGTTAATTAGATTGGATATATAGATAAATTTAAAAATAATTACTCAAATAATGAGTAGTTATTTTTTTATTTGTAAATCAAATGAATAATTTCAAAAATAAAATGTTTTCATAATGTATATTTTGACAAAAAATAAATTAATATGTATAATATTTACGAGATTTGTTCTCCCCCCATAAATTTGAAGAAAAGGAAAAGGAAAAAAAATGAAAAAATTATTTGTCTTTTTAACTTTAGTTTTAGTATCATTTTTTATCACAGGTTGTATTGATGAAAATACGGATCCTAAAGCATCTGTTGAAAATGCTATTAGTCAATGTTTTAAAAATGTTGATTTGAATCATGTTGAATCAAATCTAGTTTTTGAAACTACAATTGGTGAAGTAACTTTAAGTTATGAGTCTTCTAATAAAGATGTTGTTTCTAATGAGGGAATTGTTAGAAGGCAACAAGTTGATGTAACCCTTCAAATTACAGTTACTTTTAGCGTTGGTTCATATAAAAAAGCAAAAGTATATGATGTTACAGTATTAAAGCAAGAACTTCAAACAATAAGTCAAATAAAAAAACTTCCAACCGAAGGATTTGTAATTACAACAGGAATTGTGGCATTTATTGTTTATGGAACGGAAAAGAATGTTCCCGTTGGTTTCTATTTATTTGATGAGACAGATGCTATTTATGTTCATAGTTCAGAATATGCTGAAACCCTAAAAGTTGGCAATAAAGTAGAAGTAAGTGGCGAATATACAAAATATATTGATCAAAATTCTCTTACATCTGCTGAAATGGCGGGATATACAGGAGCAAAACAAATTGTCCCAACGAGTGTAAAAACGGATGGTGAAATTTATGAAGTTCCTACCTCATTTATAGAGGATCATTCCATTGCTAATTTATGTAGTATTCCTGTATCAGAAAATATTACATCAAATGTTTATAAAGTGGTGGCAAAGGTTCGTAAATCAGTTGGCAATGGTTTTGTTAATTATTATTTTGATGATTTAAATGGTGTGAATAGTTATTATGCCTATACGACAGCAAACGGAAAAGATTTAGCATGGCTTGAAGAGTATGATGGTAGTATTAGAGAGTGTTATATTGCAATTCATAATTGTAAGCTTTCCGCAAGCGGTAATTTTTGGCGAATTGTTCCAATTCAAATTTTAGATGAAGTTGAAGTAACAGATGAAGAATATATGGAATATAGTCTAGATCGTCTAGCTAACCAATTTATTGATCATTATGATAGTCCTTGTAGTTTTGATTTGGTAAATACTGATGAAAAATTAGCAGGTTCATCAGTTTGTTATTCCTCTAATTTTGAAGGTGTAACTTTTACTAACGATGGCTATACCATTCATCTTGAATTTGGTGAAGAAAAAGTAACTATGGCAGTTACTATTTCGCTTACATATAATGGAAAAACTTTAACAAGAGTTGTTGAATTTGAAGCAGCAATGGTAAAACCAACCATTGAGACAATTACAATAGAAGAGGCAAGAAAGGCAGCTAAAGGAGAAAAGGTAACAATTGAAGGATATATTGTTGGTTTCTTATATTTAGCAGGTACTTCTAAACCGGCAGGTTTTGAATTAATTGATGACACTAGTTCAATTGCAGTATTTGTATCAACTGCTGTTGACACGAACACTGATATTACTAAATTAAGTATTGGTGAGTTTGTTTATGTTGAAGGATATGGTGATTTATATCAACCACGAGAAGATCATAACCATACTGGTTCTATTAGATTAAATAATGCAGAAGTACTATATCATGATTGGCAAGAACATGAACTTCCAACTCACGCAATAGAAGAAGTGGTTTTTAAAGATTTGGTGAATAATCCATCTGATAACAATATTACTAATATGGTTTTTAAAACACAAATCTATGTTGAAAGAAGTTCAGGAAGTTATGTAAATTATTACATTCATGATATTCATGATCCATCGTTAAGTACAATTGTATATTCACAAAATTCTGGTAAAAATGGTCCTGCTGAATATGAATGGTTAAAACCATATGCTGGAAAATGTGTTGAAGCGTATGTCACTCTTCGTATTGGTGCTGTTTCTAGTGGTAAATTTATTTGGAAAGCTGGAGTTTTACAAGTTTTAGGTGAAGTGGATACTCCTGAGGCTTTAGTAGGATATTTTGAAAAAACAAAAATTGAGGGATTATTTGATAATGAATATGCTGATAGTGCAGTAATTGAATATGAAGTATTAGAAGGCAGTAATATTGTTCTTTCCCATTCTTCTAGTGATGCGGTAACTGCAGTACAAGAAGGAAATTTATTTCAGATTCATATTGCAACTCCAACTCAAACAGAAGATGTTTCAATCAGTCTAGTCTTAACGTATGGCAGTACTGAGACAACGATTGATATTTTCTTTAAAATTGTTAAAGCTGAAAGATTAACAATTGAACAATTTAGAGAAAAAGCTACAAAAAATGGAGAAACTGTTATTGTAGAAGGAATCGTATCCTCAATTGTTAAATCAAGTGGTGCTACGAAATGGAACTTCTATATAACTGATGAAACGGGTACAATTTATTGTAAAACCCAAGCAGCAGTTGAAGTTGGCGATAAAGTTTCGATTAAAGGTAATATGGATTTATATTATGGATTACCTCAGTTTGCTGATGGCTCAACAATTACGATATTATCTCAAGGCAATGCAGTACCAACATCTTCTTTCTTAAAAGACAAAACGTTAGAAGATGTAGCAGTTGATAGTAAAGCAGGTGAAAATGCTTTACTTGGTGGAATTGTTTATATGGATGTTGAGGCAACTGTTCATGTTAGTGCCTCAGGTGAAAGAGCATATTTATCTTTAGGTTCGGTAGAAATTGATTTATATAATTATACTAATGCAAAATATTATGCCGAAAACTATCAAGAGTTAGAGGCTTTAAATGGAAAAACAATTGTGGTTACTCTAGTTTCTTTTAACTGGTATAAGACGCAATATACATATGTTATTGCTAATTATGTAGTAGTTGAATAATAAAAATTAAAAATGAAGTGGATAAATTTTGAAAAGATATAGAAATGGTCTATTTGTAAAGTATCTTATCAAAGTATCCACTTTTTTATTTATAAATAAAAAATATTATAAAATATGAATTAAACCTATTGACAAATAACCAAAAAGTGGTATAATAGTATTAGCACTCATATATAAAGAGTGCTAAAGGAGTGAAAAATATGAGCGAAATTAAAGAATTTAAAACAGAATCCAAACGATTATTAGATTTAATGATCAATTCTATTTATACAAATCAAGAAATTTTCTTAAGGGAGTTATTATCAAATGCATCAGATGCAATTGATAAATACCATTATTTATCATTATCAGATGATAAATTGGCAAAAAGGAATGATTATGAAATTCATCTTGAGTTAAATAAAGAAGCACGAACATTAACAATATCGGATAATGGTATTGGTATGACATATGATGAAATAAATGATAATTTAGGAACAATCGCAAAATCAGGGACTCTTGCCTTTGTTAAAAATTTAGAAAATTCTAAGGAAGAAGGAAAGGATGCCCTAGAAACAATTGGGCAATTTGGGGTTGGATTTTATTCAGCTTTTATGGTTAGTAAAAAGGTGGTTGTTGATACGAAATCACCATATAGTGATAAGGGATATGTATTTACTTCAACGGGTGAGGATACATATGAGATTGCTACATCTGATAAAGTAACCGATGGTACTACAATTACCTTATATTTAAAAGATAATATTAAGGGTGAAGATGATAAGGTAGAGGTTGATTTTGATCAATATTTAGATGAATATACAATTCAATATTTAGTTAAAAAATATTCTGACTATATTAGATATCCAATTACAATGTATATGACAAAAGAAGAACCCAAACTTGATGACAATGGCAAAGAAGTTGAGGGTGAATATGATGAGATTAGAACACTTACAACTCTAAATTCGATGATTCCGCTTTGGAAGAAAAATAAAAATGATGTGACAGATGAGGCTTTAGATGATTTTTATATGCAAAAATTTTATGATTTTGAAAAGCCAATGCTTCATCTTATGTTTAATGTTGAAGGTAGTGTCAATTATAATACACTTTTGTTTATCCCTAATTTACCACCTAGAAATTTACATTCTGTTGATTATGAAAAGGGCTTGCAACTTTACTCTAAAGGGGTTTTCATTATGGATAAATGTAAAGAATTAATACCTGATTATTTGAGGTTTGTCAAGGGGGTTGTTGATTCTAGTGATTTATCGCTTAATATTAGTAGAGAAATGTTGCAACAAAATAAGGTTTTAAATTTGATGCAAAAGAATATTGAAAAGAAGATTATCAATCGACTTGCCTTACTTCAAAAAGAAGATTTTGATAAATATCTTACATTCTTTAAAAATTATGGAATCAATTTAAAATTTGGTGCTTATGAAAATTATGGAGCTAAAAAAGAATTGTTACAAGATTTATTGATTTATAGTAGTGTGAATTCTGATAAAATGATTACTTTTAAAGAATATGTAGAACAAATGAAAGAGAATCAAAAGGATATCTATTATGCCTCAGGAAAATCAAAAGAAGAAATTTTATCAATGCCTCAAATGGATATTGTTAAAAAATATGGCTATGATGTTTTGATTTTAACTGATGATGTGGATGAATTTCTATTAAAAATTTTAAATAAATATAATGATCACGAATTTAAATCAATTAATCAATCGGCTTTAGATGATCTTACAACTGAGGAAGAAAAAGAAAAATTAGAAGAGCAACAAAAAGACCATCAAGATTTATTAAAAGCGTTAAAAGAAGCCTTAAAGGATGAGGTAAAAGATGTTATTTTATCGAAAAGACTTGTTGATTCACCAGTTTGTTTGGTAAGTGGTGATGGGGTTTCCTTTGAAATGGAAAAAGTAATTGAAGCAATGCCTACAAATGATAAGATTAAAGCGGAAAGAATTTTAGAAATCAATCCTAATCATGAATTATTTCATGCTTTAAATCAATTATATGAGCAAAATCCTGATGATATTAAAGATTATGCTACTTTGTTATACAATCAAGCACTTTTAATGGAAGGTTTTAAACTGAACAATAGTGTTGCATTTTCTAATTTAATGTGTAAATTAATGATCAAGAGTATCAAATAAAAATATTTTAAAAATTTATGTATAAAAAGGTAAATTCTTCTAAAAATAATTATAAAGGAGGATTTATTTATGACTGGAAAAGAATTATTATATGTTGAAGATGCTCTTGGGCATATTAAACATATGAAAACGATTTGTGAAACTTATTCAAGAAATTTACAAGATCCTAATTTAAAGGCTTTTGTAGAAACTCTTAGACAAAGAAATCAGGAGTTAGAAACAAAATTTTTAAATGTTTTAGGAGGTGCTACAAATGGACGATAGAGCGTTAATGGAAGATTTACTATTAGTTACCAAAGGCGTTTGTGATTTGTATATGCATGGAACAATTGAATCATCAACTCCTCATATTTTAACAACCTTTAGCGATAGTTTAAATGATTCCCTTGCGATGCAATCAGAAATTTACAAAACGATGGAACAAAAGGGTTGGTATCAAACAGATCCTGCTGATATCACAAAAATTAAAAAAGCTTACAATAAATTTACAACTCAAGCGTAGTCAAAGAAGAATTCTCAACTAAAGTTGAGAGTTTTTCTTTTGTCTTTAACAAAATGTTCGTTGTAAAATTTGTTTTTAAAAATTATTGTTGTATATTAGTAAATAAAATTTATAATAAATGTTAGAATAGTAATAGTGAAAATTCAATTTATAAGGAGGAACTATGTTAACTGATATTGAAATTGCGCAATCAATTCAACCTAAGAATATCAAAGAAATTGCTAGAAATGCAGGAATTGATGAAAAATATTTAGAACAATATGGGAATTATAAGGCTAAGGTTGACCTTTCAATTATGAAAGATTTAAAAAAGGAACATTCTAAATTGATTCTTGTTACCGCAATTACCCCAACTCCTGCTGGTGAGGGGAAGACTACTACAACAATTGGTCTTGCTGATGGATTAAAGAAAATAGGCAAAAATGTAATGGTAGCTTTAAGAGAACCCTCTCTTGGACCGGTTTTTGGAATCAAAGGTGGAGCTGCTGGTGGTGGATATGCTCAAGTAGTACCAATGGAAGATATTAATCTGCATTTTACTGGTGATTTTCATGCGATAGGAGCAGCTAATAATTTACTTGCCGCAATGCTTGATAATCATATTTATCAAGGAAATGAATTAGGCATTGATTTAAATAAAATAACATGGCACCGATGTGTTGATATGAATGATCGCCAATTGCGTTTCATTACCGATGGGCAGGGAGGCAAATTGAATGGAGTAGAAAGACAAGATAGTTATGATATCACGGTTGCTTCTGAAATTATGGCTGTTTTGTGTTTAGCAAGTTCTATTAGTGATTTAAAAGAACGTCTTGGTCGGATAATTGTTGGATATACAAGTGAGGATAAGCCAATTACTGCTCATGATTTAAAAGCAGAGGGGGCTATGGCTGCCCTTTTAAAAGATGCTTTAAAACCAAACTTAGTCCAAACTTTAGAACATACACCAGCACTTGTGCATGGTGGCCCATTTGCCAATATTGCTCATGGTTGCAATTCAGTAGTAGCAACCAAACTTGCTTTAAAATTAGGCGATTATGTTGTTACAGAGGCTGGTTTTGGTGCTGATTTAGGAGCAGAAAAATTTTTAGATATCAAATGTCGGGTAGCTGGATTAAGACCTGATGCTGTGGTAATTGTTGCGACAATTAGAGCTTTAAAAATGCATGGTGGGATGCCTAAGGAACTTTTAGCAAAAGAGGATTTATTCGCTTTAGAAAAAGGGTTACCTAATCTTTTAAGGCATGTTTCTAATATTAAAAATGTGTATCAATTACCATCTGTAGTTGCAATCAATCGCTTTCCTACCGATACCGACCAAGAAGTTGCTCTAATCATACAAAAATGTCAAGAACTTGGCGTGAATGTTGTTTTATCAACTGTTTGGGAAAATGGTGGACAGGGCGGTATAGCATTAGCAAAAGAGGTTGTCGAACTTTGTGAAGAAAAAAATGATTTTCATTTTAGTTATGAGACAAATATATCTATTGAAGAAAAAATTGAAGCTGTTGTTACTAAAATATATGGTGGTAGCAAAGTTAAAATCTTGCATCGTGCTAAAGAACAAATAAAAAGACTTGAAGAATTAGGGTTTGGTAATTTGCCTATTTGTATTGCTAAAACTCAATATAGTTTTTCAGATGATGCGACTGCTCTTGGTGCTCCTAGTGATTTTACTGTTACAGTTAGAAATGTGAAGATTAGTGCTGGAGCAGGGTTTATTGTCGTTTTAACAGGTAAAATTATGACAATGCCAGGACTTCCAAAAGTTCCTGCTGCTGAGAAAATTGATGTTGATGAAGATGGAAAAATTTATGGATTATTCTAAAGCAAAAATATTTGCAAATTATGTGCTAAATATAAAAAATTTTGGTATAATATTTGAGAATATAAAATAATTTAAGAGGTAGTGCTATGAATAAAAAGGGAACAACTGGATTTTCATTACATCATGGATATGATAAGTTTGTTTTCTTTTTCTCATTTTTTAGCATTCAAATGATTTCAAAATAACTTGATTTTTCAAGTTATTTTTTATTTTAATTAGGAGGTAAGAAGATGAAAAGTTTATTCAATTTACGTGAATTATCAAATGAAGAAATCAAAAGTATTTTAGATGATGCCATGGCTTTTGAAAATGGTTTACAATATGATTTATCCCATAAAATGATTGCTAATCTTTTTTTTGAGCCCTCAACAAGAACGCAGTATTCTTTTCAAGTTGCACAAGCGAAATTAAAAATGCAAAGTATAAATTTTAATCCAGTTGGTTCTTCTTTAAGTAAAGGAGAGAGTTTTTATGACACAGTTAAAACTTTTGCCTCCTTTGGGGTTGATGCTTGTGTTATTCGTCATGTCCAAAATCGGTATTATGATGAATTACAAGATCTTAATATTCCGATTATTAATGCGGGAGATGGAACTGTCAAACACTTTTAGATTTATACACCATTTATAAAGAATTTAAACATTTTCAAAATCTTAATATTTTGATTGTGGGAGATATTTTACATTCAAGAGTTGCTCATGGAGGCCTTGACATTATGAAACGCCTTGGAATGAATTGTTATATTGCAAGTCCTGATGAATATAAAGACGAAACTTTAGGTTACCCCTATGTTAATTTAAATGATAGCATAAAAGATATGGATATTATTATGCTTCTAAGGGTACAAAATGAAAGACATCAAGAAAAAAATAAGATTACAAATGAAGAATATAATAGACTATATGGATTGAATATGGAAAAAGTTGCGCTGATGAAAGAACAAGCTATTATCATGCATCCGGCTCCTTTTAATAGAGGAGTAGAACTTACGGATGAGGTGGTTGAATGTGAGAAATCAAGAATTTTTGCCCAAATAACTAATGGTGTTTTTGTTCGCCAAAGTATTTTGAAAAGGACTTTTGCAGATGAATAAAACAACGTTAAAAAATGGATTGGTGTATTATCAATCATCGTTAGTGGAAATAGATATTGTAATTGAAGGAAGCAAAATCATAAAGGTTGGTTCAAATTTAGAAGAAGGAAAAATAATGGATTGTACAAACAAATTAATAGCTCCAGCTTTTATTGAAGCACATGCTCATTTTAGAGAACCAGGTTTTGAATATAAAGAAACGATTAAAACTGGTAGTATGGCAGCTGCTAAAGGTGG
>OHKU01000457.1_pt1 | contig 22484 bp, 16 predicted proteins | sample 1568911 | NCBI WGS metagenome assembly OHKU01 (sample SAMEA3879574, study PRJEB24766) | human gut metagenome | biome: human-associated habitat; feature: feces | place: USA | collected 1985/1987
GTACCGGCCCAATTATCTCCGGTACGAATACACGGCTACTGCGCCCGGTACGGCGATCTTCTCGGAGATCTACTACAAGGACGGCTGGACAGCCTATATCGACGGCATCGAAACTCCCTATTTCCGAGCCGACTACCTGCTGCGGGGAATGGAGCTCCCGGCCGGTACGCACACGGTCGAATGGCGGTTCCGCGCCCCCGGCTGGAACGTCGCCGAAGGCGTGACGCTCGCCTCGTCGCTCGCGATTCTCGCAGGCATCATTGCAACCGTTATACTCGTTTTACGCCATGAAAGACGACAAAAGACTCAAGCGTAAGGTACGCAATTCCTACATCGTTTCGAACATCAGCATCGCCCTGGTGCTCTTCCTGCTGGGATCGGTGGGATACCTCATGACGGCCGCCATGCAGGTGGCCCGCACGTTGCAGGAGAGCGTCACCGTCACCGTCGAGCTCCGCAACGGAGCGGACGAAAAACAAAAAGAATCGCTCCGCAAACGGTTCGAAGCCAACGAGCTGGTGAGCCATGTGGAATACAGCTCCAAAGACGATAAACTGAACGACACCGATTTCCGGCAGATGTTCGAACAGGAGTTCGAGGCGATCCTCGAAGAGAATCCGCTGCTCGACTCGTTCGAATTGACCCTGTCAGCCGATTCGGCGGACCCGGACAAGCTCGAAACCTTCATCGCCCAAATTGCCGAACTCGACGGCGTGGACCGGGTTTCCTATCCGGCACAGACCGTCGAGCGGCTGCATGCCACGATCGCGAAGATCCGGCTGGTGCTGCTGCTCTTCGGCGGAGCCCTGCTCGTCATCTCGCTCATCCTGCTGAACAACACGATCCGGCTGGCGATCTTCTCGAAACGCTACCTGATTAACACGATGAAGCTCGTAGGGGCAACCAAATGGTTCATCATGCGACCGTTCCTGGGCAGCAGCATCACGCAGGGCATTCTTTCGGGAATCATCGCCTCGGCACTCTTCCTGACGGCCGTTTACGGACTGAACGAGGCGGTTCCGGAACTGATGTCGCTGGCCGAAACCATGAAAATCGGAATCATCGTGGGCGGCATGGTATTGGGCGGCATCCTGATCTCGCTCTGCTTCACGTTCTTCGCCGTCAACAAGTTCGTCAACATGAAATCCAACAAGATCTATCTCTACTAAAAATCCCCGTACCATGAAAAAATTCAAGGAGATCAACGATAAAAACGATCCGAAGATGCCGCTCTCGCTCAAAAATTACATCCTGTTGCTCGCCGGACTGATCGTCATCATTCTGGGCTTCGTCCTGATGGCCGGCGGCGGCAGCGACTCGCCCGACGAGTTCAACTACGCCATGTTTTCCTGGCGCCGCATCACGCTCGCCCCGATCCTGGTGATCGGCGGCTTCATCTTCGAAATTTACGCCATTCTCAAACGATTCTGAATCCGGACTTCTCCGACCGCCGGAAGCCGGGTTGAAACCCGCGCATCCCCCGATACCGAAATATCCCCGAGAACTGTAAAATGGAAACCATTCAAGCTATCATCCTGGGCATCGTCCAGGGCCTGACCGAATTCCTGCCCGTATCGAGCAGCGGCCACCTGCAGCTGGCCAAAGAACTGCTGGGCGTCGATCCCGAAGTGGGAGGACTCACCTTCGATCTCACGCTGCACGCCGCGACGGTCTTGAGTACGATCGTCGTGCTCTGGAGCGAAATCAAACGCTTGGTCGTGGGACTCTTCTCCAAACGATTCAACGCGGAACAGGCCTACGTGCTGAAGATCATCCTTTCGATGATCCCGGTGGTCATCGTGGGCTTCACGCTGGAGCCTTTCCTCCAGTCGCTGGTCGAGGATCTTCCCAACCACGGGATCCTGCTGCTGGTCGGAGCGATGCTGCTGGTCACGGCCATACTGCTGACTTTCGCCTACCCCGCCACAAGGAGACCATCTCCTACCGCGACGCCTTCATCATCGGTCTGGCGCAGGCGGTCGCCACACTGCCGGGTCTGTCGCGCTCGGGCACGACGATCGCCACGGGACTGATTCTGGGCAACCGCAAGGAGAGCGTGGCCCAATTCTCCTTCCTGATGGTGCTGGCACCGATCCTGGGCAAGATGGTTCTCGACCTGATGAGCGGAGAACTGGCCGCCCAAAGCATCGGGACCGCACCCCTGCTCGCCGGATTCGCTGCTGCGTTCGTAGTCGGCTGTCTGGCCTGCAAATTCATGATAAACATCGTTAAACGGGGAAAACTCAACTGGTTCGCCATCTACTGTACGCTGGTCGGAGGGCTGGCCATCATCCGCTATTTCGTGATCCAATAATCCGCACATGACGCAACAATCCGAACTGAACCTACAGGGAATCGACTTCGAAGAGGGCTACATCGCCGTCATCGACAAACCGCTGGAGTGGACCTCCTCGGACGTAGTCCGCAAAATCAAGTTCGCCCTGCGCAGGGCCGGTTACCCGAAAATCAAAGTCGGCCACGCCGGGACGCTCGACCCGCTCGCAACGGGCATCCTGCTGGTCTGCATCGGCAAGGCGACCAAAATGGCGGACGCCCTGCAAGCCGAGGAGAAAGAGTACGTCGCCGACCTGATGCTGGGAGCCACGACCCCCAGCTTCGACCTCGAACACCCCATCGACAAGACCTATCCCTTCGAACATATCACGCGCGAAGCGGTCGAGGAGGTGCTCCGCTCGCTCACCGGCGAACGACTGCAAACCCCGCCCCTCTATTCGGCCAAGAAGGTCGAAGGCGTCCGGGCCTACGAACTGGCCCGCGCGGGCGAGGAGGTGGAACTGCGCAAAGCCCTCATCAACATCTACGAAATGGAGCTCATGGAATACGATCTGCCCCGCATCCGCATCCGGGTCCGATGCAGCAAGGGAACCTACATCCGTTCGCTGGCCGGAGAGATAGGCCAGGCGCTCGGCAGCGGTGCGCACCTCACCTCGCTCTGCCGCACCCGTAGCGGAGGTTTTCGGCTCGATGCGGCACACGAATTGAACTTTTTTCTCGAAAAACTGCAAAAAGCTGAAACAAAATAACTTATTTTTCGTATAAAATAAGTTGACGGTTTATCTTGCTCCGTGCCCGCAAAACTGCCCGCAGCGCTGCCCACGGACCGAAAAAAATGTTCGCAAATACTTTTAGCCATGAAACTATCGCAATACGGTTACGACTTCTCCGCCGACCTGTTGGCGAAATACCCGGCCGAAAACCGGGACGAATCCCGCCTGATGGTGGTCAATCGTGCCAAGGGCACCATCGAACACCGCATTTTCAAAGAAATCATCGAATACTTCGATGAAAAAGACCTATTCATCTTCAACGACACGAAGGTTTTCCCCGCCCGTCTGTACGGCAACAAGGAGAAAACGGGCGCCGAGATCGAAATCTTCCTGCTGCGCGAACTCAACCGCGAGCTGCGCCTGTGGGACGTACTGGTCGATCCGGCCCGCAAAATCCGCATCGGCAACAAGCTTTACTTCGGCGACGACGACCTGCTGGTAGCCGAGGTGATCGACAATACCACTTCACGGGGCCGCACGCTCCGGTTCCTGTTCGACGGGTCCTACGAAGAGTTCAAAGAAACCCTCTTCAAACTGGGCGAAACCCCGCTGCCCAAGTGGGTGCGCGAAAAGGTCGAGCCGGAAGACGCCGAGCGCTACCAGACTATTTTCGCCAGCAAAGAGGGCGCCGTAGCCGCCCCGACAGCCGGCATGCATTTCTCCAAGCACCTGTTCAAACGCATGGAGATCAAGGGGATCGAAAAGGCGTTCATCACGCTCCACGTCGGTCTGGGCAACTTCCGCACGGTCGATGTCGAAGACCTCTCGAAACACAAGATGGACTCCGAACAGTTCTTCGTGGACGAACCCACGGCCGAAGCGGTCAACAAGACCAAACGCGAAGGACATAAGATCGTTTCGATCGGCACGACGGTTATGCGAACGCTCGAAACGGCCGTTTCGACCGGCGGCATGATCAAGCCGATGGAGGGCTGGACCAACAAGTTCATCTTCGCCCCGTACGAATTTTCGGTGGCCGACGCCATGGTGACCAACTTCCAGCTTCCCTACTCGACCCAACTGATGATGGTTTCGGCATTCGGAGGTTACGACCTGATAATGAATGCCTACAAAATAGCCAAAGAAGAGGGCTACCGCTTCGGAACTTATGGCGACGCCATGCTGATTCTTTAGGAAAAATCACTATCTTTGCAGAGGACAGGGAGGCGGTCGGCGATCTTTGCGTGCAAACTCCGCGCGATTGCGCTCTTCCTCACTGTCTTTGCGAAAGACAAAACTCTCGTGAAGAGAGGCTCGGCAGCACAACAATGCGAAAACACGCATTGTGCCGGTTGCATTCTCTTCACCGCACAAACATAAAAAAACAACGGTTTCGATCGGCGAGGACCGCAACCGAACTTGTCTGAACGGGCCCGCATAGAAAACGAAGAAAAACATTCAACAATGGCATCGAACAGGATACTATACGTATGTCAGGAGGTCGCTCCATACGTCCCGGATACGGAAGGTGCGCTTCTGTGCCGGAAACTTTCGCAGGCGATGCAGGAGCGCGGCAACGAAATCCGCACGTTCATGCCCCGATACGGCTGCATCAACGAACGGCGCCATCAACTGCATGAGGTGATCCGGCTCTCGGGTATGAACCTCATCATCGACGACAACGACCATCAGTTGATTATCAAGGTCGCTTCGATTCCGTCGGCCCGGGTACAGATCTATTTCATCGACAACGACGACTATTTCGCCCGCAAGGCGATTCTCCGGGATGCCGACGAAAGCTATTTCGAAGACAACGACGAACGGGCCATCTTCTTCGCCCGAGGCGTGCTCGAGACGGTCAAGAAACTGCGCTGGACGCCTACGGTCGTCCACTGCCACGACTGGTTTTCGGGCATCGTCCCGATCTATCTGAAAAAGGTCTTCGCCGACGACCCGATCTTCAAAGAGGTCAAGATCGTCGTTTCGCTCTACGGCGACGGTTTCGACAAACCGCTGAACGCAGGAATGAAGGAGAAAATCGCCAACGAAGGCGTCAAAGACAAAAAACTGTCGATCCTCGACACCCCTTCATACGAAAACCTCTGCCGTTACGTTATGGAGTATGCCGACGGCATCATTCTGGCTTCCGATGCGGTAAACCCCGAAGTTGCCGAGCTGGCCCGCAACAGCGGCAAACCGCTCCTGGAATACCAGTCGCCCGACGCAGAGGACTTTTTCGACAACTACAACCGATTCTATGATTCGATCCAGTAAAATACGCCGGGCCGCCGAATTGGCCGCCGTTCTCACCGCAGCGGGCATAGTCTTCTTTACAGGTTGCACGAAAGTGGACGACCGGCTGGGCGCAGGCTACCAACCGGGGGATCAGCAGATGAAGATCGGTCTGAAAGTTTTCGCGCTCGCACCCGACGCCGAGCGGCCCTATTTCGAAACTCGACTCTACAAAACCGACTCTCTCAAGGCTTCCAACCTGGGAGAGGGGTATTTCGGTGTGATGCACGACGAAACTTTCGGGCGTCGCACGGCAGGTTTCCTGACCCAATACCGCGCCGTAGCCCTCTCCGATACGACCGGATTCGGTTACCAGCCCATTTTCGACTCGATCGAACTCAAAATCAAAATCTCGAACTACGGAGGCGACACCCTCAAGCCGATGACGTACAACGTCTATGAGGTGATTTCGAACGATTACCTCAATCCCTCACTGACAGCCCCGGCCGGAGCAGGCAGCGTCGCCGACACCCTTTTCTACCCGACCTTCGATCCGACCCCCTACCTCAACCCCAACCCGGTATTCACCTTCACCTTCCCCAACGGCACGACGACGGGACCGGCCACGGAGTACGTCACCCTGCAGCCTACGCCCGAAGGACGGGGGCTCATCAAGCGTCTGATGCTGCTCGAAGGCAAGTACAAGGGCGATATGACGATCTACCGCAATCCGGAGCTTTGGGTGGACTATTTCAACGGTATTTACATCAAGCCGGCCCAGGAAGATCCGTCGGGAGAAGGGAACCTGTTCGCTACGAACCTCGCGGAGTCGGGTCTTCTGATGTACACCCGCAGCCGGAACAGAACCGACCCGACGCTGATCCAGGATACGATCACGGCCAGCTACCTCTTCTACCGCGAAGACGATCCCTACGGCAATGTTTCGATCAACACCATCCGGCATGATTACACCGGCTCCAAGATCAATCCGGCCGACATCGACGAGCGGAACGAACAGCGGCCCCTGAACCCCAACGTATATGTCGAAGGGATGGACGGCGTAATCACGGAGCTGACCCTCACGGACGCCCTGTTCGAAGGAATCGAAGCCCTCTACAAGGAGGTTACGGACGAATCGGGCATGCCTTACACCTCGATCGCCATCAACCAGGCGGAACTGATGATCTACCTCGAAAAGAGCGATTACGATTGGGAAAAGATCGACGTGGGAGCCATCACTCCCCTGCTGGACGCATCATTCGAGCGCTTGGGCCTCTATGCCGATTACAAGCACGTACTGGGCATTTCGGATTACTATTACACCTACGAAAGGCTCTATTCAAGCCAGAACTTCCAGTTGCCGTACGGAGGTTACCTCAACCGCAGCCAAGGCTGTTATGTCATGGACATCACCAGTCACCTGCAGGAGGTATGGAACGGCTACCTGAAATCCCAGGGAATCGAAACCGGCGGCAGCCAAACGGAGAATCCCGCCCCCCGGACGATCTACATCGGACCCGAAGCCTACGGGCTCTTCACGATGCCCTATACATCGGCACAAGGCATGGAAAATACCGCAAACAACGCGCCGATCAAGCTGCGCCTGATTTACACGATGATAAAATAGCGAAGCACCTGCGGATAACCTAAGTACGAACTTAGGTTATCTTGCGTTAGTGAAAAGATACTGAATGTTATGCAGGAAAATTTAGTAATAGTCGAGTCCCCGGCCAAAGCCAAGACCATCGAAAAATTCCTGGGCAAGGATTTCGTCGTCAAGTCGAGCTTCGGGCATATCCGGGACCTCTCGAAAAAAGATCTCGGCGTCAATCTGGACAAGGACTACGAACCGGTCTATGAAATTCCGAGCGACAAACGCAAGGTTGTCGAGGAACTTTCGTCGCTGGCCAAGAAGACCAAGACCGTCTGGCTCGCGTCCGATGAAGACCGCGAAGGAGAGGCGATCGCCTGGCACCTCGCAGAGGTTCTCGGCCTGCCGATCGACCAAACCAAGCGAATCGTTTTCCACGAAATTACCAAACCGGCAATTCTGGCAGCCATCGAATCGCCCCGCACGATCGATATGAATCTGGTAAATGCCCAGCAGGCACGCCGCGTGCTGGACCGCCTGGTCGGATTCGAGCTATCGCCCCTGCTTTGGAAAAAGGTGCGGCCCCAACTCTCGGCCGGACGCGTACAGAGCGTCGCCGTACGGCTGCTGGTAGAGCGGGAGCGGGAGATCATCGCATTCCGCTCGACGCCCTACTACCGTGTCGTAGCACAGTTCTACGCCGCCGCCGATCCCGATAAAACCCTTTTCAAGGCGGAACTGTCCACCCGCTTCGATACCCGCGAGGAAGCAGAGACTTTCCTGCGCAGCTGCATCGACGCCCGGTTCACCGTCGCCAAAGCCGAGGAAAAACCGGCACAGCGCTACCCCGCGCCTCCGTTCACGACCTCGACGCTCCAGCAGGAGGCGGGCCGCAAACTCGGAATGTCGGTATCGCAGACGATGTCCGTGGCGCAGCACCTCTACGAGCAGGGTTTGATTACCTACATGCGTACCGACTCGGTAAATCTCTCGAAGCAGGCGATCGGCCAGTGCAAGGAGGAGATCATCAAACTTTTCGGTGAGAAATATTCGTCGGCACATAATTACAAGACAAAAACCAAAGGCGCACAGGAAGCCCACGAGGCGATCCGCCCGTCGTATATCGAGCGGCAGACGATCGAAGGCACTCCCGCCGAAAAGAAGTTGTACGACCTGATCTGGAAGCGGACGGTCGCCTCGCAGATGGTTCCTGCGGAGCTCGACCGCACCACGATCGTCATCGATATCTCCGGTTCGGACGCCCAGTTCGTCGCCACGGGCGAAGTGATCCGTTTCGACGGATTCCTGAAACTCTACTCGGAATCCACGGACGAGGAGCCGGGCGAAGAGGGATCGGGCATCCTCCCCAAAATGGCCCAAGGCGAGAGCGTCAATCCCGCGCAAATTACGGCCACGGAACGCTTCACCGCACCGCCGGCCCGCTATAACGAGGCTTCGCTCGTAAAACGGCTCGAAGAGCTCGGCATCGGACGTCCTTCGACCTATGCGCCGACCATCACGACGATCATCAACCGCGGGTACGTGGTCAAACAGAACAAGGAGGGCCAGAAACGCAGCTACGTGCAACTTACGCTGACCGGCAGCAAGATCGCCGAAAAAAGGCTTACCGAAACCTACGGCAAGGAGAAAAACCGACTCCAGCCGACCGATATCGGCATGGTGGTCAATGACTACCTCGAATCGCAATTCGAGCCGATCATGGACTACAACTTCACGGCCAACGTCGAAAAGGAGTTCGACCGCATCGCCGACGGAGAGATCACCTGGAACAGCATGATCGACGATTTTTACGGTCCTTTTCATAAAATGGTCGATCATGCGACCACGACCCAGACGACCAAAAACAACCAGATACGCATCCTGGGCACCGACCCCACTACGGGGCATACGGTAAAAGCCCGCATCGGCCGCTACGGTCCGATGGTCGAAATCGAAGGCAACGAAGGGGAAAAGAGCCGTTTCGCATCACTCAAGAAGGGGCAGTTGATCGAATCGCTCACCCTCGAAGAGGCTTTGGCGCTCTTCAGCCTGCCCCGCAACCTGGGGCCCTACGAAGGGGAAGATCTGGTCATCGGCATCGGAAAGTTCGGGCCCTACGTGCGGCACGGCAAATCGTTCGCATCGCTCGCCCGCACGGACGATCCCTATACGATCGGCTACGACCGCGCTGCGGAGCTCGTGCGCGAACAGCAGGCCCGCGCCGCTGCAGCGAACACTCCGCTCAAAACCTTCGCCGAAGAGCCCGAACTACTGATTAAAAACGGCCGTTACGGTCCTTATATCGCCTACAAAGGCAAGAACTACCGTATTCCCAAAGGGACCAAACCCGAGGAGATCACTCTCGAAGCGTGCATGAAAATCATTCAAACTTCTAAAAAATAACAAACCCCAAAATTACGATGAAAAAACTGCTGTTACTCGCAGGCCTGGCACTTATGGTGTGCTCCGCATCGGCCAAGAAACCTGCACAGAAGACCCAGGAGGAAGGCTACAAGTTCACCGACTTGACCACCGTACCGACCACTTCGGTCAAAGACCAGCACCGCAGCGGCACCTGCTGGTGTTATTCGGCTCTTTCGTTCCTGGAAAACGAAATTCTGCGGGCCGGCGGGCCGGAGATGGACCTGTCCGAAATGTGGATCGTCCGCAACATGTATTTCGACAAAGGCGTTAAATACGTCCGCCTGCACGGACATCTGAACTTTGCGGAAGGCGGTGCCGCCCACGACGTAATCGAAGGCATCAAGAAATACGGCATCGTACCGCAGGAGGTCTATCCGGGTCTGAACTACGGCACGGAGAAACCGGTCTTCGGCGAGCTCGACGCAGCACTGAAAGCCTACCTGGACGCAGTTATCAAGGCAAGAAACAACGGGGTGCTGACCACGGCCTGGCAAGACGGTCTGAATGCACTGCTGGACACTTATTTCGGCGTGCGCCCTGAAAAATTCACCTACGAAGGCAAGGAATATACCCCCGAATCGTTCGCAGCGTCGCTGCCGATCAAAATGGACGACTATGTATCCATAGCCTCTTTCACGCACCATCCTTTCTACTCGGAGTTCATCATCGAAGTTCCCGACAACTGGATGTGGGAAACCGTTTACAACGTACCGCTGGAGGAGATGATGGCCGTCGTCGATAACGCCATGGCCAACAACTATTCGATCGAATGGTCCACCGACGTCAGCGAAAAGGGCTTCGACCGCATCAAGGCGATCGGAATCATTCCCGAAACCGACATCGACGGCATGGAGGGTACCGAGGCCGAGAAGTGGGGCAAATTGAGCGCCGCCGAAAAAGAGGCCGCCCTCTACAAGTTCGACAAACCCGTCAAGGAGAAGAAGATCACGCAGGAGATGCGCCAGATCGCTTTCGACAACTACGAAACTACGGACGACCACGGCATGGTAATCGTGGGTACGGCCGTCGATCAGCAGGGCAATCCCTTCTTCAAGGTAAAGAACTCGTGGGACGTACGTCCTCCCTACGACGGTTACTACTACTTCTCGCGTCCGTTCGTGGAGTACAAAACCCTGTCGATCATGGTGAACAAAAACGCCGTTCCGCAGGAGATCCGCAGCAAACTCGGAATTTAATCCAAAACACAAAATCCAAAACAGAGCCGGTGAATCACCGGCTCTGTTTTTTAATTACCGTAAAGCCTTTTTTTGCGCAATGTTACGACGACAACGTCCGGGGATTACCCGACGCGTCCTCGCTCCCGCCCCGTATTCGGAGCAAGTCGGACGCGTGCAACGATCCGTCCGAGAGTTCTGTCGTATTTCCCGGATCGAGCGAATGCCCCATCAATTCACCGAAAGAGTCTGTAATCGATATTTTCAAAAAACTCAGATACTCCGTTCCGCATGGGGCCGGTGTCTGAATTTACGAACCTGGTAGAAGAGCAGCACGGCGGCCAGCAGAGAGGCCGTACCGTCGGCAATCGGCATCGACATCCAGACACCCAGCGTACCGAAATGCGGCGGCAAAACAAGGAGCAGCGGGATGAGGAACAGCATCTGCCGCGTGAGGGAGAGGAAAATCGCCTTGTGCGGCTTGCCTATATACTGGAAAAAATTGGAGGTCACGATCTGGAATCCGACGATCGGGAAAACGCACAACACGATCCGCAGCCCCTCGGCCGCCGTAGAGATCATCCGCTCGGCCGCAGCTCCGTCCGCAGCATCGACGAAGAGCATCGCCACCTGCCGGGGAAAGAGCTGTCCCAGCAGGAATCCCGTCGTCGTCACGCAAACCGCACACACGACGGTCTGCCGCAGGACCTTCAACACCCGGTCGTACCGCCGGGCGCCGTAATTGTACCCCACGATGGGCTGCATGCCCTGATTCAGTCCAGAAACGATCATCAGGAAGAGCATCGCCACCCGATAAATGATGCCATACGCCCCGATCGCCACGTCGCCGCCGTACTCCCGGAGCGATTTGTTCACGACGATCACTACCGCCGAAGCACAGAGGTGCAGCAGAAACGAAGCCATACCGATAGAAAAGATCTTGCCCACGACCGACGCCTGCAAGCGGAAAATCCCCCGTTCGAACCGGATGAAACTTCCCCGGGAAGAGAAGTGGATGAGCGAAACCGAGAGTGCTGCGGCCTGAGCCAGCACCGTCGCGGCCGCCGAACCGCGAATACCCCAGCCGAACCCGAAAATGAACAGCGGATTGAGCAGACAGTTCAACACGACGGCCGTCAGCATAATCGTCATGGCTCTCCTCGGATAACCCGAAGCACGGATCACTTCGTTCAGGCTCAAATACATATGGGTAACGATCGTACCGCCGAGAATGATCTGCATGAAATCGCGTGCATAACCGATCGTGGCATCGCTCGCCCCGAAGAAGCAGAGAATGGGGTCCAGCAGCAACAGACCTACGGCCGTAAAAAGCGCCGCTACCAGAAAATTGAGCAACACCACATTGCCCAACACCCCCTCGGCAGCCTCCCGGCGTCCCTGTCCCAGCCGGATCGAGGTGAGCGCCGCAGCACCGATCCCGATCAACGACCCGAAAGCCGACGCGATGTTCATCAGAGGCATCGAAAGCGCCACGCCGGAAATGGCGATCGGACCGACGCCGTGTCCGATGAAAATGCTATCGACGATGTTGTAGAGCGACGAAGAGGTCATCGCGATAATCGAAGGGATTGCATAACGGACGAGCAGCGACGAAATCCGGTCGGAACCTAAACGAAGCGGGGTGACAGCCTGTTTCATCGTTACAAAAATAACAATAACATTCGGAATAACGCCCCGACCGACCGGATTTCGTCGGCAGGAGGTTCGATTTCCGGCCGCCCGATACGAAAAAGGATTTGTGAAACTTCCGGCAAGGAGGAGGGTATTCGTCCCATTTCGGCAGGAAGACGGTTCCGAATCCTCCGCAGCCGCCCGACATCCCTCCCCGGCGGCAAAACGGTCTGCCAACAGACGATCCGAAATTTCAAGAGCACCGAAGCCCCGCCTCGAAGCTGCCGGGCGGCATCCTTGCATCCGGCGCCGCAGGCACCGCCCCAAGCGTCCGAAAATCAACTCCTCGGCGGAACCTCCATCATAGAACGACAGACACCCCGAAAGTCCCGAACCGAATTACGCCTGCAAGCATAATCACACCAAGATATAGGCTGCAAGAAGCTCCTCCTCCCTCCGAAGTCCGATTTCCAATGCGGATTCCCCGCAAATACGACCCGTCATCCGGCCTTCGTCCGGATCGAAACGCTCGATCCGTAAATCCCGGAGCAGATCGAGGTTCCGCCGCCCCGAATATTTGTAAAGCGTCTCCTTGGCGCACCAGAGGGCCGGCAACAACAGCGGACTGTCGGACAACTGCCGCTCTTCGGCAGAAGCAAAGCGGACTGCCGCCCGACCGAAATCGCGGGCAAGCGGCTCGATATCGACGGCACATGGACGGTCGGAGAAGCAGACCGCAACGTATCCGGGGCAGTGGGAAACTCCGATATGGAGAGGATAATTGCATACGACGGGAGCTCCGACCGCATTATATGCGATTTCGGCATCCGGCAGACGACGGTAAACAATCGACCGCCACATCAGAAACTCTTCGCGGCGGGAAGCCGGCTTCAACGCCGCAGCCAACCGAAGATCCCGTTCGGGAACCAGCCGCAGCAACCGTTCCCAGGACAAAACCTTTTCGATACAAAGGATATTATCCATGCAGACGGACTTTGATCTTGTCGATGCGGTGTCCCTCGATCTCCTCCACAGTGAACCGCACACCGTGAGCCGTTACCGTATCCCCCTTTTTCAGGAAGTCGCACTTCAGTTCGAGCATCAGACCGGCCAGTGTTTCGGCACGCCCCTTGACATCGGCGAAAGTACCTTCGGCAATCTCCACAATGCGTTCGAAATCGCCGATATGGGTCTTGCCGTCGAACAGGTAGGTATCTTTGTCCAAACGGGTATAAAACACTTCGTCCTTGTCGCTTTCGTCCGAAATTTCACCCACTACCTCCTCGACGATGTCTTCGAGCGACACGAGGCCCTGCGTCGAGCCGTATTCATCGACGACGATCGCCATGTGGATCTTCTGGTTCTGGAAATCGGCCAGCAGGTCGTTGATCTTCTTGTGCTCCGGCACGAAATAGGGCCTGCGGATCAGTTGCTGCCAGCCGAATTCGTCGCCCCGGTCGATATGCGAAAGCAGATCCTTGACATAAAGCGTTCCCTTAATATTGTCCAAATCGCCCTCGTAAACCGGAATGCGCGAGAAACCCGACCGGATGATGGTCTGCTTGACCTGTTCATAGGAATCCGTGATGGCAACGGCCGTAATATCCACCCGGGGTTTCATGATCTCCTGCACCTCGGTATTGACGAAGCTGACGATGCCCGAAAGCATCCCGTGCTCCTCCTTGGAGGCCGTGCGTGTCATATCGATCGCATCGGCCAGTTCGCCGATGGAAATTTCCTGATGGTGGGCAGCCCGCTCGCTGATACGGTTTCCGGTGCGCACCAGCACATACGACAACGGATAAAAAATCCATCGCAGCACCAAAAGGGGCCGCGCAGCGAAACCGGCGAACCGCAAAGGAATCGTCTGCGCCGCGACTTTAGGCAAAATCTCCCCGAAAAGCAGCAGCAGGAACGTCACGATCACCGTCTTGAAAAGAAACTCGAAACGGGCGAAAGTGAAAAGCGAATCGATGATCTCCGAAGAGAGGATAACGATACCGATATTGACCAGATTATTGACTACCAGAATCGTAGCCAGCAGCAGATCGGCCTTGCCCAGCAGATTCAGCATCCGCCGGCAAACCGGCGTATCGTGCCGCCGGATCTTGCGCACATCGTTGCCCGAAAGCGAAAAAAAAGCGGTTTCGGAGCCGGAAACCAACGCCGAAACCAATAGCAGGAACAAAGTCACACAACACAGCACCACGACATGAAACGTCATGCCGTGATAGATGATGGCCGCAGCACTATCTTCCAAATTCAATCCGTTTTATGTTAATCGAACAGCGACTCGGAGCGGTTTTCCTCCGCACGCTCCGCAGCACCCTTCTCCTCCTTAAGCACCTCCTTGCGGCCCGCAGGCATCTCGACGATGAACTGCGCCTTACGCGACTGATAAGCCGGTTTGGCGAGGATCTGGTCGATATTGCTGTAACGGGTCGATTTCTCGCCCAGGATCACCTGCTCCAGAGGGCGTGTCTGCGGAGTGGCCTTGCCGGGCTTGCCCACCGGTTCCAACACCGGCTTTCCGGCAGGGTCGGCACCTTCCGGGACAGGCTTGACGATCCGTGCGGGCGGAATGACCGTCTTCATCATCCGCTTCTCCTCGTCGCCCTCGAATCCCGTCGCCACCACCACCAGCTCGATGGCATTGCCCAGCTGGGGTTTCTCGCTCGTACCCCAGATGATATTGGCGTTGTGAATATTGCCCGACTCATCCTCGACGCTGGCATGCGCCTGAATATACTCCAGAATCCGCACCACCTCCTCGTACATCAGCTCTTCGGCATTGGCCACCGAGATATTGAGCAGAATGTTGCGGGCTCCGGAAATCAGGTTGTGATCCAACAGGGGCGAATGCAGCGACGCTTCGGCCACCGCCTCGGCCCGGTTGTCGCCTTCGGCCGTCGCTACGCTCATGTGCGCGCGGCCGCTGTCCCGCATCACCTTCGACACGTCGGCGAAATCGACGTTCACCAAGTCGCTCTCGACCGTAATGATCTCGGCGATGCCCTTCGCAGCCGAAGCCAGGATGTCGTCGGCCTTGCCGAAAGCCTGCTTCAAGGCCAGACGGCCGTATATTTCAAGAATATTCTCGTTGTTGATAATCAGCAGCGAATCGACGTTCTGACGCAGCTCCTCGATGCCCCGGAACGCCTGTTCGTAACGGATCTTGCCTTCGACGGCCAGCGGCGAAGTGACGATGCCGACGGTCAGCATTCCCATCTCCTTGGCCAGCTTGGCGATCACCGGCGAAGCGCCCGTACCCGTACCGCCGCCCATGCCGGCAGTGATGAAGACCATCTTGGTCCCCGACGCCTCGAAACGCTGGCGCACCACATCGAGCGACTCGATGGCGGCCTTGCGGCCGTTTTCAGGGTCGTTGCCGGCACCCAATCCCTCGCTGCCGAGCCGGACTTTCAGTTCCACGGGACTCTTGTCGAGTGCCTGCTGGTCTGTGTTGCAGACCATAAAGTCCACGCCCTTGATCCCCAGGTTCCACATGTGATTCACGGCATTGCCGCCCGCACCGCCGACACCGACTACCATGATAATGGAAGGATTCGTGCGGGCAGCGGCCAACTGGGTCATTACATCGTCTGTCATATCGTTTCGTTTCTCTTGTCTTAATCGTTAAATCTCCTCGTCATCGGCGGCATTGAAGCCCTCGTTGATCTTGTCGAGCGTCCGCTTGAAAATACTCCGCCAGTTGCGCTCCTTTTTCACCGGCTCCTGCACGGGAGCCTGAGGCGCGGGATCCTCTCCGGCATCTTCCGCCTCGGGCTCGACCGCTGCGGATTCCGCACGGGCAGCCTCCCGACGCGCATACGCCGCATTGACCGTTTCCGTAGAAGGCCGTGTCGGCGCATAGGGCTGGGGTTGCGGCCGCGACTGGGGCTGCGGAGGCTGGAATCCCGGCACAGAGGTCGGCGGGACAGGGCGACGGGGCGAAAGGCCCGCCTTATCCTCGATCACGTTGCACGAACCCATGCCGGCCCCCTTGAGCAACAGTCCGACGACCGTGGCGAACGCAGGGTTCGCAACCGCCTCGCGCGAATCTTCGCTGATGCCTGTTTCGGCGCTTGCGATACGAACGTCCATACCGGTCACACGACGGAACAATTCGTCTATATCCTTGAGTCGGGCCGAGCCGCCCGTCAGCACGATGCCGTAGGCCAACCGCTCGGCATACCCCGAATCCCGGATCTCCTGCTGCACGAATTCGACGATGTCGGTAGCCCGGGCCTCGATGACGGTGGCCAGGTTGCGCAGCAGAATATCCTTGGCTTCGCGGGCCGTGCGACCACTCACGCGGATCAGCTTGTCTTCGGGAGCGAGCTCGGCGACAGCCGAACCGTATTTGCACTTGAGGCTCTCGACATGTTTCTCGGGAATGCTCTGCGAACGGATGTCCCGGTTGATGGCGCTCGCTCCCATCGGGATCGTCGCCACGTAACGCGGCACGCCCCGGTAATAAACCGCAACGTCGGTCACGCCTCCGCCGATATCCACGACGGCCACCCCCTCCTCCTTCTCATCGGAAGAGAGTACGGCTTCGGGCGTCGCCAGCGCATTGGGGAATACCCCCAACATACGGATACCGAGCCGCCGGAGAGCCATGTCGAGCCGTTGCAGCGGCGTCTTGCCGCAAAGTATGAAGTTGAAAGTCGAAGACAACCGCTTGCAGAACGAACCGACCGGATTGCGCACCTCCTCGGCATCATCCACCATATAATGCTGCGGAATACGCTCCATGATCGTTTCGTCGTCGGGGGCCTGGACGTTGCGCATACGATCGAACAGGGCATCTACATCGCCCTGGTTCACCCCGTTCTGGGGATCGTAGGTAAAGACGTGGTCGGTATGGCGGGCACAACGGACGAACTCGCCCGAAATGCCGGCATAAGCCTCCGTAATCCGAACGCCGAGCGTCGATTCCACCTCGGCGACAGCCTCCCGGATGGCATTGCCCGCCTGTTCGATATTATCGATCCGGCCGGCCTTGACCCCCTCGACCGGTTTGGAAACGACGGCTTCGATACCGAGCGTTCCGTCTTCGCGTTTCGACCCGACAGCGACCACCACGTTCGAAGAACCGAGGTCGATGGCTACCGTATAACTCTTTTTTTCCACTGTGCTCTATCTATTTTTTCATTGAATCGTTTCCCAGCCTCTTCCCTGCCCGGCATATTCCGCAGGCAGATCCGGCTCCTGCATCTCGAAAACCTTACCACTCCGTACAGACAACCTGCCCGGCGTACTTCACGTTGATCGTCCGATACCGGTCCCACCCGGCTTTTCCGAGTCCCTCCCGGTAAAACCGCAGCAACTTATCCAGTTTCTGCTCGGCATCGTCCAAGCGGCCGAAAAGGATGGTATAATTGCCGCTCCGGGGCGTAAGTTCCAGGTCGATAGCCCCGCTTTCAGTGGTGCGGGCCGTTATCTGAACGATTTCCGACCGCCAGAAATCGTCGTTTTCCATCCATTTTACAAAGGTAGTCAGTTTCGAGAAATCTTCGTACCTTTTCTCCAAAATTTTTTGTCGGCGACGCTCGGCTTCCTGTTTTTCGGAAATTTTGTCGATCGCCGACTGAATCACCTGAGCCTCATAGCGATATTTGCGGCGCAACTGCTCCTTGCGCTTGCGGAGTTCCCGCACCCGCTCGCCGAAGGACTCCGAAGATTCGAACCATCTCTTTTTAATCAGCATCCGCCGCAGCGAACGGATATTTTCATCGTTCTTCAGCTCCCGCCGGTAAAGAGGGTATTTTTCCCGTTCCAACTCCGCGATCTTATCGTCGATCTGTTGCATCTGCTCCCGCCTGTAATCCGCAGCATACCCCACATAGGAGGCCGGGAACGGGGGACGGTAGGTACCCGTAATCACCGGCACATAAACCGACGAGGCACGGGGCACTGCAAACAGATAGCCCTCCTCGGTCACGTACGAATTATAGCCGTCGATCAACAGCCGCATCAGAGGCGTCCGCTGCCAGACGGCGACATGCAGCACGCCCGAATAGGAAACCGTAACCCGGGCGTCGGCGACGAATCCATTGCGGGCGATAAGCCGCTCCAGCGCATCCAGCCGCACGGCACCGATCTTCTCGCCGACGGTTTTGATGCCGCTGCGGGCGAGCCATCCCCGAACGGTAGCTTCCGACACCAGCCGCAACTGCGAGGTGCTGTCCACCACTTCGACCTCGATGCGCGTCACAGGCTGCTCCGCACGATGACGGCGCACTTTGCCTCCCGCATAGAGCAAATAAGCGGCCACACCGCCCCAAAGCAGTGCAAGAAGCGTATATTTCAGGTATTTCGGCATTCGTCAATGGTTGAATCTCATCCCGGCGTTTACTTCCCCCCCCCGGTACGGCCGCGACGGACACGGCCTCGAAAAAAACAGATCGTCCCCGGCAGACGGCGAATCAGGCTTTTTCCCGCAATTTTTCTGCCAGTGCCCCGCAGCAGGCGTCTATATTGCCCGCGCCGAAGCTGACGACTACATCGGTATCCATCGCAGCCACCTTTTCGGCCAACTCCGCACGGTCGCAGATCGTCCAGGGTACTGTCAGCAGACGGCCGATCATCTCGGATTCCACCCCCGGAATCGGCTCCTCGCGGGCCGGATAGATCGGCAGCAGCACCACCCGGTCGGCATGCGAGAGCGCCTCAGCGAACTCGCGGTAGAAATCCCGCGTCCGGGTGTAGAGATGCGGCTGGAAAAGCGCCGTCAGCCGCCGCCCCGGAAACATCTTCTTGACCGAAGTGATCGCCGCCGCCAACTCGCGCGGGTGGTGGGCGTAATCGTCCATATAAACCTGCCGGGGCGTATTGACATAGAATTCGAAACGTCGCTTGACCCCCTCGAACGAGGCCAGCGCCTCCCGCAGACGCTCCGCATCCAGCGGCTCGCCGTCCCGCTCCGACGCGCACCAGAGCGCCGCCACGGCCGCTACGGCATTCTCGATATTGACCCAGCCGGGAATACCCAGCGTGCACCCTTCGATAACGCCGCCGGGCGTCACCAGATCGTACCGGTAGTGGCCCCCCTCGAGCAGCGTCACGTTACGGGCGTAAAAATCGCACGGCTCGTCGTACGAATAGCGGTAAACCCGGATACCGGGGTTCCCGATCTTCAGATCGACACCCTGCTTGACGACCAGCGCCCCGCCCTCGCGGATCTGTCCGACGAACTGCGAAAAAGCCTCGCGCAATGCCTCGTGCGTACCGTAAATATCCAGATGATCGGCATCGGCCGAGGTGACCACCGCCACGTCGGGCCACAGCCGCAGGAACGAACGGTCGAACTCGTCGGCCTCGACCGCCAGACGCCGGCCGGAGCCGAGCACCAGGTTACTCGAAAAATTCCGGGAAATACCCCCCAGGAAAGCGCTTCCGCCGCCCGTCACCCGGTGGTTGAGCCATGCCACGAGCGTCGTGGTCGTGGTTTTGCCGTGCGTACCAGCCACCGCCATCACGAACTTCCCCTGTGAAAGATACCCCAGCATCTGCGAACGCTTGACGATCTCGAACCCATTCTGCCGGAACCAGCGCAATTCGGCGTGATCCGCCGGAACTGCCGGCGTATAGACCACGATCGTCGTGGCCGGATCCCGGAAATCCACCGGAATCTGCGCCGGATCCTCTTCATAGTGAACAACGGCTCCTTCGGCCTCGATCTGGTCCGTGAGATGCGACCGCACCCGGTCGTAACCCGCCACCCTTCGGCCTTCGTGGAGGAAATACCGGGCCAGAGCACTCATGCCGATCCCCCCGATTCCGAGAAAATATACGTTGAACTGCATTCGTTGTTTTTCCGGCTCGGCAGAGTCCGAACAGATTCGGTGCTCCCCTCGCTCATCGAAAACATTGGAAAACTCTTTCATTGATCGATTTCTTCTTCTTTATTACACCCGGCAGGACGATTTCACCTGCCCCGCTCAGGCATTTTCCCCGCTCGGTCGCTCCCGGCGGCTCTATTTCGACTGCGGCAACTGTTTCTCGATTTCGTTCACGATCCGCTCGGCGGAATCGGGAATAGCCAGCGCCTCGATATTGCGGCTCAATTCGGCCAAACGGACCGGATCCTTCAACAGCCCGACCGCCTCGTCCATGGCTCGGGCAACCGCCTCGGAATCGGGGATCAGCAGCGCAGCCCCCTTGTCGGCCAACGCCCGGGCATTCTTGGTTTGGTGGTCCTCTGCCACGTTGGGCGACGGCACGAAAAGGGTCGGCTTGGCCACCAGACAGAGTTCCGACACCGTGCAGGCCCCGCTGCGCGAAACGACCAGATCGGCCGCCGCATAAGCGTAATCCATGCGGTCGATGAATGCCCCCTGCCAGATATTCGCCGTAGGATGCTGCGCCAGAAACTCGCGCATCTCCCGCTCGTAATATTTACCCGTCTGCCAGATCACCTGCACCGGCGAAGTACCGCCCTGCCGCAGAACCCAGGCCTTCATCATTTCGTTGAGCGTCCGCGTACCGAGCGACCCGCCCACGACGAGCAGCACCGGCAGATCGTCCCGGAAGCCGAAATGCGCCAGCGCCTCGCGGCGATCCGCACCCGCTTTCGAAAAACGTCCCCGCAGAGGGTTGCCCGTCATCACGATCTTCTCCTTCGGGAAAAAGCGTTCCATTCCCTCATACGACACGCAGATCGTGCGGGCACGCTTGGCCAGCAGCTTGTTGGTGACTCCCGCATAGGAGTTCTGCTCCTGAATCACGGTCGGAATCCCCATCCGCTGCGCCGCCCACAGCACCGGGCCGCTGGCATACCCTCCGAAACCGACGACCACATCGGCCCCGAAGTCGCGGATGGTGCGCCGGGCCTTGCGGATGCTTTTAAGCACCTTGAAGGGCACCGCCAGGTTTTTCAAATCGAAACGGCGCTGCAAGCCCGCAACGGGCAGACCGACGATCCGGTATCCCAATGCAGGCACCTTCTCCATCTCCATCTTGCCTTCGGCACCGACGAAGAGGATCTCGACTTCCTCCCCGAAGCGCCGTCGGAGCGCTTCGGCCACAGCCACGGCAGGATAGATATGACCGCCCGTGCCGCCGCCCGAAACAATGACTCTTTTCATATTTTATTTTCGTTTCCAGCCTCGGCAGACGCATCCCCGCCGGCATAAAATTCCTGATTTTTATCCGAAATATCTCCTAACGAATCCTTACCGCTTCCGCTGCGGGTTCCGGCCCCGCCCCGCAGACACAGCCCCAGCGCCACGCCCACCGGCAGCCACGCGAGCACCGCACCGCGCAACAGTCCCACCGCCGCACCGAGCCCGATGCCCAGCAGCAGCAATCCGTCCCTCCTTTCCGGTTTCCACTTCTTCATCGCAACATCCCCATTCGATTACCGGCCCCAACTTCCCCGGTCGAGCGAACGGTAGTTGATCGCCTCGGCCAGATGCGCCGCACCGATGTCGGCCGTCCCCTCCAGATCGGCGATCGTGCGGGCCACCTTCACGATCCGGTCGTAGGCACGGGCGGAAAGATCGAGCCGCACCATCGCCCGTTCGAGCAGCTCCCGCGCCACCTGATCCAGCGGGCAGAACTCGCGCAACATTCTGGCGTTCATCATGGCGTTCGTATGCACGCCCGGCACCTCACGGAAACGCTCCGCCTGCACCTCCCGCGCCCGAATCACCCGCTCGCGGATCGCGGCGCTCGGCTCCGAAGGCCGCACCTGCGAAATCTCCCCGATAGCCACCGGCGTCACCTCGACCTGCAAGTCGATGCGGTCCAGCAGCGGGCCCGAAATACGTCCCATATAACGGTGCACCGCACCCGGCGGGCAGGTGCACTCTTTGGTCGGGTGGTTGTAATACCCGCAGGGACAGGGATTCATGGCCGCTACGAGGGTGAAATTGGCCGGATATTCCACGCTGTATCTCGCCCGCGAAACCACGATCTTCTTATCCTCCAGCGGCTGCCGCAGCACTTCGAGCACGCTGCGTCCGAATTCGGGCAGCTCGTCGAGGAACAGCACTCCGTTGTGCGCCAGCGACACCTCGCCCGGCTGGGGCGACTGTCCGCCGCCGATCAGCGCCACCTGCGAAGTCATGTGATGCGGCGCACGGAACGGACGCTGCGAGAGCAATCCCCTCTCTGCGCCCAATTTTCCCGCCACGGAGTGTATCTTGGTCGTTTCCAACGCCTCCTCGACGCTGAGCGGAGGCAGAATCGTCGGCATGCGCCGCGCCAGCATCGTCTTACCCGAACCGGGCGCACCGATCATCAACACGTTATGTCCTCCGGCCGCCGCGATCTCCAGCGCCCGCTTTACGGCCGTCTGTCCTTTCACGTCGGCGAAATCCTCGGCATAGGCACTCTGCGACGCCAAAGTTGCCTCGGCATCCACCGGCACCGTCGCATCGAATCTCCGCTCCCCGTTCAGCAGGGCGATCACCT
>OHKU01000458.1_pt1 | contig 22422 bp, 22 predicted proteins | sample 1568911 | NCBI WGS metagenome assembly OHKU01 (sample SAMEA3879574, study PRJEB24766) | human gut metagenome | biome: human-associated habitat; feature: feces | place: USA | collected 1985/1987
CTTAAAATATATTATTTATTATTTTATACGAAAATAGGGATTTGAGGACCGTCCCCAAATCCCTTCAAATCCCTTAATCCATATTTCATTACTCTTCTTCGTTTATGTACTTCTTTGTAAATCTAAATTGAATTATTACTCCAAATATAAATAATATTGCATCTATTAAGGTAATTATTATAAATGTTTCTTTTTGTACATTATTTACTTGTTCTACATAATTATTTTGACTTTCTATCATAGTACTTTTTTCTTCATCATCTATATCTTCACTATTCTGTATTTGTTCTTCTGCTGCAGCTCTTGTATCTTCTAGCCCTATTAATGTTACAGCATAATTTAATGTATTAAATAAAGAAACAACTATTAGTACTAAAATATAAAAAATTATAATATTTCTTTTAAATTTAAATAAATTTTTGTCATCCATTTTTCTTGTTTTAAATATATCTGATGTTGCAAGTTTTGTTGGAAAAAATATTAATATTCCCATTGTAAGAATAGAAAATATTGATAATACTAACATATTAACTTTGCCTAACATAAAATATTCTATAACTGCTAAAATTATTGATATTACAATATAGTATAATATAAATCTCCAAATAAATGCCCAAGTCATTTTTCCAGAAGTTTTTAATTCTTTTTCCATTCTTTTTCCTCCGTATAACTTATAAAATTCATATTGATATTATATTCTGTTTACTAATCCATGTCAAATTAATTTAGATTTGTTAAAATAGATCTTCCTAGCCTTAAAGAGCAAGATTATTAGATAATCTATCTAGCCTTGGAAGAACACAGAAAAAACAATAACTAATCCTCTTTAAACCTTCTTTTAAGCGGTGGATATGCAACTTATACCCACCGCTTTTTCCATTTTAATATTTGGTCAAAATTTATTTTTCTTTATCTAACAAATCTTTAATTGTATGCCATGCTAAAACCGCACATTTAACTCTTGCAGGCATATTAGAAACATTTTTAAATGCTATAGCATCCTCTAATTTTTCAAGTTCGGCATCATCTTTTATTTCTCTTTTAATCATTCCAATAAAAGTATCTATAATTTCTAATGCCTCTTCTTTTGTCTTACCAATTAAAGTATCTATCATAATAGAAGTAGAAGCTTGTGATATAGCACAACCATGTCCAGTAAATGCTAAATCCTCTATTACATCACCATTCATTTTTATTTCTAATTCTATTTCATCACCACAACTTGGGTTATGACCCATTTCGCATTTGTCTGGATGATCTAATTTTCTCTTATTATGTGATGCCATACTATGTTCCATAATTAAATCTGTATAAACTGAATCTAAATTATCCATTAGTCCATTCCTTTCTTAAAGCATTCTGTCTGCAATATTAAGTTTTAAGCTTTTCTCCATTTTTTAAACATATCATTTGCTTTATTAAGTGCCATTATTAATCTATCTATATCTGCTTTAGTATTATAGATATACATGCTTGCTCTACATGTTGCAGGAAGATTTAAAAATCTAATTAATGGTTGTGCACAATGGTCACCTGCACGTACACAAACACCACAAGAACTTAGGATTGTTGCTGTATCATGTGGATGAACATCTTTTATATTAAATGATAATACACCTATTTGATTTTCATTTGTCTTTGGTGCATATATATCTACAAAATCTAATTTGCTCATTTCAGCTTTTGCATATTCCAAAAGTTCATTCTCTATTTTTTCTACATTATCCATTCCTATATTTTCTAGATAATCTATTGCAGCAGCTAGTCCAACTGCTCCACCAATATTTTGTGTTCCTGCTTCAAATTTTGATGGTGGCTTTGCGAATGTTGTTTCTTGTTCGTAAACATATTCTATCATATCTCCACCCATAAGGAAAGGAGTCATTTTATCTAGTAACTCATATTTACCATAAAGTACACCTATTCCCATTGGTGACATTAATTTATGTCCAGAAAATACAAAGAAATCTGCATCCATTTTTTGTACATCAATTTTAATATGTGGAGTACTTTGTGCTCCATCTACAATTACAACCGCACCTACATCATGTGCTCTTTTTATTATTTTTTCTAGTGGTGTTTTTACACCTAAAACATTAGAGATTTCTGTTATACTTACAATCTTTGTTTTTTCTGTTATTTTTTTGTTGATTTCTTCATCTGTTATTTCATAATTTTCATTAATATACATATATTCTAATTTAGCATTTTTTATTTTTGTAACTTTTTGCCAAGGTACTAAATTAGAATGATGCTCCATAATAGAAATAACTACATTGTCTCCTTCTTGTAGATTTTCTAATCCATAGGAATTTGCAACTAAATTTAAGCTTTCTGTAGCATTTTTTGTAAATACTATTTCTTCTGGCCTTTTAGCATTTATAAACTTTGCAACTTTAGCCCTTGCCTTATCATATTCTGCTGTAGAATCTATACTTAAATCATATGTTCCTCTATGTGGATTTGCATTATTTTTATTATAATATTCTTCTACTGCTTTTAATACCTGATAAGGTCTTTGTGATGTTGCACCACTATCTAAATATGCAATATCTCTATTTTCGAATATTTTAAAATCTTTTCTAATTGTTTCAGGATTCATTAATCTAGCCTCCTATCAACCTCTTCCAAAATCAAGTTTTGTATCTCTTCCTCTTTAATTCCTTGTATTACAGAATTAAATTTAGCTTTAACAATCATTTTCTTTGCTTCTTTTTCACTTATTCCTCTTGTCATAATATAGAATAATTCGTTCTCGTCAACTTTACCTGTTGCTGTACTATGTTCTCCTTCTACATCATCTTCTGTACATAAAAGCATTGGCAATGCTTTAGAATATGATGTATCAGAAAGTAATGTACAATATTCATTTTCTTTTCCTTTTGCTTTTTTAGAACCTGTTTTAAAATCAATTGTTCCTTTAAAATTCTTTCTAGCTTTATCTTTTAAAGCTCCATTTACTTCTATATCTACATTTGTTTTTTCGCCATATAGTTCTGTAATATAATTTAGGTCTATTTTTTGTTCTTCTTTTCCTAAATAAATTGAATGTAATTTATTTACTGACTTATATCCAGCTAATTTTGCATAATAATTTACTACGTTATATTTTCCGCCAAACTCTACCATAGAAAATAATGATTTGCTTTCATCCTCTATGTTAGAATTTACAGAGTAAAAATTATTCATTTTTGTGTTTAATAAATTTACAATTGTTACATGAATATTTGCATTTGCTCCGATTTCAGCATTACAAATTCCATTATGATATCCATTGATTTCATCTGCTGATTTATATATAACAATTATATTTGCTTTTGTATTATCCTTTGCATTTATATTTATATTATCAACTAAAACATTATTAGAGTTGTCCAAATTATATTCTATTATAATTGGCTCTTTTAATTTTTTATCTATATTTATTTTTAAATCTACATTTGATTGCTCATTTGATTGATTTAAGAAATATTCTCCCAAACCAAATTTTAAGTTTATATTTTCTTTTTCTGAACTTACACAATTTTCATTATCTGTTATTTTTATATTTTTAAATTCTTTTATAACTGGTTCTTCAAACTCTTTTATTTCTATATTGTTTATTCCATAATTTTTAGATGTTCTAACTGGAGTTTCGTTTAATACTATATTTTTCATTATCCTATACTCCCTTCTAATTCTAGATTTATTAAGTTGTTCATTTCTACTGCATATTCTAAAGGAAGTTCTTTAGAAATAGGATATGCAAATCCTCTAACTATCATTGCTTTTGCTTCTTCTTCTGAAATTCCTCTTGACATTAAATAAAATATTTCTTCATCACTTATTTTTCCTATTTTTGCTTCGTGTGAAAATTCTACTTCTTCTGTTCTAATATCACTTACTGGAATTGTATCAGATTTAGATTTATTATCTAACATTAGTGATTCACAAGATACAGATAATTTAGAATTTTTAGCAGCTGGCATAACTCTTTCTAAACTTCTAAATGTTGCGATTCCACCATCTTTAGATATTGATTTAGAGTTAATTACTGATGAAGTATTTGGTGCATTATGCACAACTTTTAAACCTGTATCTAGGTTTTGTCCATGTCCTGCAAAAGAAATTCCTGTATATTCCATTTTAGAATTTGCTCCATTTAAAACAGCCATTGGATATAACATAGAAACTTTTGAACCAAATGAACCTGTTACCCATTCTATTTTTCCGCCTTCTTCTACTATCGCTCTTTTTGTATTTAAGTTCATCATATTTTTAGACCAGTTTTCTATTGTTGAATATCTTAAATGTGCATTTTTCTTAACAAATAATTCCACACAACCTACATGTAAATTTACTTTGTTATATTTTGGTGCAGAACATCCTTCAATAAAATGTAAGCTTGCTCCTTCATCTACAATTATTAAAGTGTGTTCAAATTGTCCAGATTCTGGTGAGTTTAATCTAAAATATGATTGTAGAGGAATATCTACTTGTACACCTTTTGGTACATATACAAATGATCCTCCTGACCAAACTGCTCCATGTAATGCTACAAATTTGTGATCTGATACTGGCACACATTTCATAAAATGTTCTTTTACAATATCTTCATAATCTCTTACTGCTGTTTCCATATCTGTATATATAACACCTTGTTTTACCAAATCTTCTTTTATACTGTGATATACAACTTCTGAATCATATTGTGCCCCAACACCAGCTAAAGATTCTTTTTCTGCTTCTGGAATTCCTAGTGCATCAAATGTATTTTTTATATCTTCTGGAACGTCATCCCAACTACTTTTCATATCTGTTTTTGGTCTTACATATGTTGCAATTTCGTCCATATCTAATTCGTCTAAGTTCGGTCCCCATGTTGGAAGTTCTAATTTATTATATGTTTCTAAGGCTTTTAATCTAAACTCTCTCATCCATGGAGCATCATTTTTCTGTTTAGAAATTTCTTCTACTATCTCTTTAGTTATACCTTTTTTAGATTTATAACTATATTCGTCTTTATTTTTTATGTCATATATATTTCTAGAAATATCTTCTACTTGAGTCTTCTTTTCTGCCAATTCTTTCACCTCTATTTCTTGTATTCTTCATATCCTTTTGCTTCGATTTCATTTGCTAAATCACCTGTACTTGTTTTAATTATTTTTCCGTCCACTAAAACATGTACATAATCAACATGTAATCCTTGTAATATCTTTGTTCCATGAGTTATTATTAATACTCCATTATTTTCATTGCTATACATTTTTATTCCTTTAGAAACAGTTTTTATAGCATCTACATCTAGTCCTGAATCTGTTTCGTCTAAGATTGCAAGTTTTGGATTTAATGTAAGCATTTGTAATATTTCATTTTTCTTTTTCTCTCCACCAGAAAAACCAACATTTAAGTTTCTGTTTGCATATTCTGGTTTCATTTTTAATTCTTCCATATTTTTTTCTAATTCTTTTTTGAATTCAAATATTTTAACAGGTTTTCCTGTTGTTGCTATTTTTGCATATTTCAAAAAGTTTGTTACACTAACTCCTGGAATTTCTTTTGGTGATTGGAATGACATAAATATTCCTTTTCTTGCTCTTTCATCTGTTTTTAGTCCATTTATGTTTTCACCATCTAATATAATATCTCCTTCTGTTTGTGTGTATTCTGGATTTGCTAATATTACATTAGAAAGTGTAGATTTACCAGCACCATTTGGTCCCATTATTACATGTACTTCACCTTTATTTATTTTTAGGTCTAATCCTTTTATTATTTCTTTATCTCCTGCTTTAGCATGTAGATTTTTTATTTCTAATAATGTTTCGCTCATTTTAAGTCTCCTTTTTATTTATATTTATGCTTATTTTAAAAAGCATTTTTATCTTTGTTAGCTTACGCTAACTTTTACACATATAATATGTGCAACTTTTAAATTGCACATACATATTGTATTATATTTAGATTTGTTTGTCAATGCTAACAATCTAATTTTTCCTGCAATATTATTACATTTTCCACCTTTTTACCACAGTCATAGGAACTTCATAATCTTCTACTAAATCTGATATTTCTTTTGACATTCCATTCATAAGCCAATCTAATAAAATTTCTTTTTTTACAGGCATCTCGCTTTCTATTTCCAAAATTATCATATCAACTAAAGCTCTTGCAGTCATTTCCACTAGAAATTCTAATTGTTTTGTAAGTTCGACCTTAGTTTTATGCTTTATAATCTTCTTTAAATAAAATCTCGTTTTATTTAAAATTAGCTTTTCAAATGTTTTACTAGAATCATCTTTTATAGCATGCATATAAAACTTATTTTTTTCTGCTAAAATATCTATAATATATTTAAGCCAACTTTTTACACTAAATCTCTCTTCCCCAGTATAAATTACAGAACCACAATCTTCTTCATATATCCAATTAATTAAATCTTTCTTATCTAAAAAATATCTATAGAATACTTGTCTTGATATATCACAATTTACAGTTATATCAGTAATTGTAATTTTATCTATAGGCTTCTTTTCGACTAGATTCATTAGTGAACTTGCAATTTTTTTCTTCGTTTTATCACGAACTCTCACGTCCTCACCCCACATATTTTTTTACGAACATTATAGATATGTAAAAATTTTGTCGGAATTTAAATTTTGCATATTTACTATCTCATTTTTTATCTATATGATTATACCATATATAGCAAAGTATTTAAACATAACAGGGGGTAAAAAATGGAGACAGTAAAAACAAAAGAGCCAAAAACAATGGTTCAAAAAACAAATACAACAGATAAAACAATTTTATCAATTATTAGAAATGAAAACAAAGAATTAAAAGAAGAAAACTCTAATAAAAATACAATGCTAGCTTCAACACAACGTGATTATATTGCTGGTGAAGTTTCTAGAGATTTAACTCAAAGAGTTTTATTACCAAAAAAAATCGTTGATGCCCATAAAGAAGGAATTTTACACTTTCACGATATGGATTACTTTATTCAACCAATCCATAATTGTTGTTTAGTTAATATAAAAGATATGTTTGAAAATGGTACTGTTATGAATGGTAAATTAATTGAAGAGCCAAAAAGTTTTAGAGTAGCATGTATTGTAATGACCCAAATAATTGCAGTTGTTGCAAGTAATCAATATGGTGGTCAATCTCTTGATATAAGTCATTTAGGCAAATATTTAAGAAAATCACATGATAAATTAAAAGATAAATATAAAGTTGCATTTGGAGATACTTTATCAGATAAAGAAATAGAAAAGATTGTTAGAATTGGTGTAGAAGAAGAATTAAGATCTGGTGTACAAACAATTCAATATCAAATAAATACATTAATGACTACCAATGGACAAACTCCTTTTGTAACACTATTCTTAAACCTAAAAAAAGATGACCCTTATATAGAAGAAAATGCCATGATTATAGAGGAAATTCTAAACCAAAGAATTCAAGGAGTAAAAAATGAAGTTGGTGTTTATGTTACACCTGCATTTCCTAAGCTTGTTTATGTTTTAGATGAACATAACTGCTTAAAAGGTGGAAAATATGATTATCTTACAAAACTTGCTGTAAAATGCTCTGCTAAAAGAATGTATCCAGACTATATTTCTGCTAAGAAAATGAGAGAAAACTATGAAGGTAATGTATTTAGTCCAATGGGTTGCAGAAGTTTCTTGGCTCCTTGGAAAGATGAAAACGGAAATTATAAATTTGAAGGAAGATTTAATCAAGGTGTTGTAAGTATCAACTTACCTCAAATAGGAATTGTTGCGAATGGTGATGAAGATAAGTTCTGGAAATTGTTTGATGAAAGATTAGATTTATGTTATGAAGCATTAATGTGCAGACATCATGCATTAGAAGGTACTTTATCTGACATTAGTCCTATTCATTGGCAATATGGTGCAATAGCAAGACTTAAAAAAGGTGAAAAAATTGATAAACTATTACATGGTGGTTATTCTTCAATTTCTCTAGGATATATTGGGTTATATGAACTTACAAAATTAATGAAAGGTGTATCACATACTGATCCTATTGGAAAAGAATTTGCATTAAGAGTTATGAATCATTTAAAATCTAAAGTTTCAGAATGGAAACAAAAAACAGGAATTGGTTTTGCCTTATATGGAACCCCTGCAGAAAGTTTATGTTATAGATTTGCTAGAATTGATAAAGAAAAGTTTGGAGATATTAAAGATGTTACAGACAAAGGATATTACACCAATTCATATCATGTAGATGTTAGAGAAAAAATTGATGCTTTCTCTAAATTAAAATTTGAAAGTGAATTCCAACCAATTTCTAGTGGTGGTGCTATATCTTATGTTGAAGTACCAAATATGCAAAATAATTTAAAAGCATTAGAAGAAGTTGTTAAATTTATATATGATAATATTCAATATGCAGAATTTAATACAAAATCTGACTATTGCCAAGTATGTGGCTTTGATGGAGAAATAATTATAAATGACGATAATGAATGGGAATGCCCAAATTGTGGTAACAAAGACCAAAGTAAAATGAATGTGACAAGAAGAACATGTGGTTACTTAGGAGAAAACTTCTGGAATGTTGGTAAAACCAAAGAAATTAAAGCAAGGGTAACACACCTATAGGATTATGGGACAGTCCGGAAGTTTTGGACACTCCGGGATTTGGGGACGTTTCGGGACTTGGGGACGGTCCTTTTTCCCTATATAAAATAATAAAAGAGTACATATTTTCCTTACAACAAAAAATCGGGATTTTAGCAACGTCCCCCAATCCCGACGTTCTAATATCCCGATTTTATAGTGGTTTAAATTTCTTTGTTTCTTTATATTTACCATATTCCTTTGGAATATAATTATCACTCCAATAATGTTTTTCTCCCACCTGTTGTTCTTTCTTATTATGTTTTTTATAGCTATCATAATTTGTTCTTTTAGTTATGTTTTGTTCATATTGGATTTTCTTCTTTTCTACTTTATTTTTTACCTTAATTTTATTTTTACGTTCTAATTTAGGCGCCTTAACATTTTTTAACATTTGCAAATATTCATTTAATCTTTCTGTAAACTTTTTTTCTTCCTCTTCTCTGTGTAAATATTCTATATGTGGTGTTCTTTTTACTGGCTCTTGTTTTATCTTATTTTCTTTTTTACTATAATTATTATATTGTCTCTGCTTTACAGGTTCTGTTTTCTTTTTTTCTTTCTTTTTATCCTCTTTTACATATTCTACTCTTGCATATGTTTTCTTTTTATTTTGTTCTTTAAGTCTTTTTTGCAATTGTTTATGCTCTTTATCTCTATTCTTTAACTTTTTAATATATTTACTATCTTTATTTCCAATTAATTTATTTATATAACCATCCGAATATTCTCCTAATGATTCTATATATAATTTAGTTATTTTTTCTGGTTTCATTTTAGCAATAGTTCGTTTTGCATAAAACATACATTCCTAACTCGTTAAGTTCTACTCTTACTTCTACTGGCTTATTAGAGATTCTACTAAAATCTCTTTTAATCTGTTCTATTTTTCTTTTCATATCTTCACCAGAATATATTTTAGAATCAAAACAGTATTCTACAGTTTTTGCTTCCATACTCAAATTACATCAACATCCTTTTTCATTCATTTATGTTAACATATTTTGAGCTAAATTTCAAGGATTTTACCTTATAAAATTAGTTTTAACCGTTGTGTTTACTGGTTGATTAATATTATTTTGCTTTCCAATCTCTATACATTTTAAAATCCATGCCATATTTTTTCCTAAATTATACATTGTTTGCATACCTTCTAAATCTTGTACAACTTCTTCTTTATTATTTCCATGTACATTGTTCCAGTAAGTAGATGAAACTATTGGCATTTGGCTAATTGTAAAATATTTGTTAAGTACATCAAAAGAAGCAACTGTTCCACCTCTTCTAGCACTTATAATACTTGCACCTGGTTTAAATTCAAAAGCTTTTTTGCCTGCATAGAAGGCTCTATCTAAAACAGATAAAATTCTTCCCGATGGATGTGCATAATAAACTGGTGTACCAAATATAAAACCATCACTTTCTTCAGCTTTTTCTATTATTGTATTTACGATATCATCATTAAATACACATCTAGCATTTCCATTTTTGGCACACATTCCACATCCAATACAATCTCTTACAGATGTTCCACCTAAATTTATAATTTCAGTTTCTATTCCTTCTTCATTTAAGCTTTCTGCTACCTTACTTAATGCAGTATATGTACATTCTTTTCTTGAACTTCCATTAATTAATAATACTTTCATGTATAATCCTATTCCTTTCTTATATATTAATTATAATTTATCTAGTTCTTATTTAACATTTACTTATAATATATTTAAAAATACAATTATTTATGCTTTCATTTTCTGGATGAAATTGTACTCCAAATATCCTATCATTATATTCTATAACTTCTATAGTACCATCTTCTGCCCTTCCTACTACTTTTAATGGTTCTTCTACTTGTGGAATTCTATATCTATGAATACTTGGCATATTTAAAACTTCTTCTTTATATAAATTATATAATATACTGTTTTTATCCAATATTACCTTATGCTTTATATCTTCTATATTATCTCTTGTTAAATCTGCATTTCTATGACCTTCTACAGGTTCTGTAAAATTATATTTATTCTTTCTTAAATCTTCAAATAGTTCTATAATGCTTCCTTCATAATTTCGCTCTTTCTTTTCTTTGCATAGTAAAAAGTATACAGCTAAAGTTTGCATTCCCATACAAATTCCTAATAGTGGTTTATTATTTTTTACTGCATAATCAACAACCTGTAGATGATATGGATGTATTTTTCCGCCACCTGACAATACAAAAGCATTATATGAATTTAAAGTTTCCTCATCTACATATGCACTACATGGCAATACCCCACTAGCAATTGCTCCTGATTCATTTATTCTTTCTATATAATTATTTATAAAATAATATTTATCTTCATATACCAAATCTGTTTTAAATAAATTATTAGATGCTGGTACAAGTCCTATTATTTTTTTCATTTTAGTCACCCTTTCATAGATTCTTTTTTTGCTATTACCCAAAATACATGCCAATGTTTCATTTGATGCATTGCAGATTCTCCATCTCTTTCAATCTCATTTAATTTTAATATTTTAAAATCTTTTAATAAATCTTCTATTTCTTCCTTTTCATAAAATTGGATTTTGTCATTTCCAAACCATGAATCATTCTTTCCAAAAAAATTACATAAGAAATATCCATTTTCATTTAAAGAATCTTTTATTTTATTTAGCAACTTAACTAATGCTTCTTTATTACAAAAAGGTAAAGCTTCATATGATATAACTAAATCTACTTTTGGTAAGTGTGCTTCAGAAAATTTAGCCTGTTCAAAATTTAATCTTGCTTTTTCTTCTTCTGTTAAATCTTTATACAAAAATTTTGTTACATCAACTCTATCAATAGCAGTTACAGTTATATTATTTTGTACTAAAAATTTAGTATCTCGCCCTGCACCACACCCTAAATCAATTGCTGTTTTTATACTTGGATTATTCTGTATAAAATTTACCAAAATCTTATGTGGCTCTAGTTTACTATTATTTTCAAAAAAGTTCATCTTATTTCCAAATCTCCCCATTAATAAAATGCGTTAGTGCCATTAGAAATGCTTGCTCTGCTAAATCTATTCTAGTGACTTGTCCATGACTTAGTTGAGATATTCCACCTTGTGGAGCTTTAAGTTCTTTAGTTTCGAAAAGTTTTGCAAGCACATAACTTAATTCTTTTTCCTTTATTTCATTTATATATCTATATGGAATTGGATATGCAGGTCCAAACCCAATAGCTCCTTCTTCATCTTTATTTTCAATATATACTGTTGTCAAATTTAACCATGATCCAAATTTATCTGTTATTCCAGATTCCATTGCTACAAAAAAATCTGCTTCTAAATTGTTTTCTTTTGCATATTTTTTTAAGTTCTTTACCCTATTTCGTACACCTTGTAATATTTCATCATTAACTGGCTGATCAGCAACTTCTGATTCTACACTTATTCCTTCTATTGTAACATCATTAAAGTACCTTTCGAAGGCTCTTTTGGCACCTTCTATTTTTCCTTTATTTTTCGTTCCAATTAGGATATTCATCTTTTATCACCTTATCTTAATAAATTTTCTAAAACTATAGATTTTGATATATCTAGTTCTCTTTTCATATAATCATGATATTTTCTTAGTTGTTCATTTTCCTCTACTATTTCTCCAGTTTGTATATTAAACCATAATTCATCATAGTAAAAGTTCTCTGTAACGATTCTTTCGTTATTTAAACATATAAAATCTTTTTTAGCTAACATATTTGTTCCTAAAGATACTCCTGAATCTAAATTACATAGGTATGCAAGAGTTGGTTTTATGTCTAATTTACTAACAGGTTTATCTATTCTTAAATTACTAATACCAGGTATTCTCATTCCAGCTAACACTCTAATATAATTTAATTTTATATCTACATCTGTAACATTTCCATCTAATTCACTTAAGAATTCTATCATTTCGTTATTATACATATCTAGTCCATTGTGATCCCCATATAAAATTATTACAGTGTCATCATATAAATCAGCTTTTTTTAACTCATCTATAAATATACCAAATGCATAATCTGCATAATTTACTGATTCTAGATAATTTCCAAAGAAAGTATCTTTATATTTTCCAACATCTATACTAACTTTACTTCTATCTTGCAATCCATCTAGTGTAAAACCCGTATGTGATGAAGCTGCAACAATATATGATATAAATGGTTCTTCATAATTTGATAATTTTTCTACAGCTTGTCTGTATAATAATTCATCTGACAAATATCCCATAACATCTTCTGAAATATCTGCAAAAGTGTCTTTTAATTCTATATGGTCAACTTCCATATTGTTGTATACATTAGTTCTATTCCAAAAATATCCATAGTTTCCGTGCATATATGAAGTTGTATAATCCTTTTGATGGAACATCTTAAAAATATCATCATAGGTATTTTTATAATATCTACTATACGCCATTCCATTTTCTACAGGATATAATGATGTTACTGTTGAAAACTCTGAATCTGCAGTTGTAGAATAGCTTTGCATATACATATTAGAAAGTCTTATATTTTCGTTTATAAATTTATTTAGGTTTGGTGTTATTTCTTTACCATTTATTGTTTTATTTAATACAAATTCTTGCATAGATTCCAATTGAAGAATTATTACATTTTTGCCTTCCATTGAACCTGCAATATCTAGATAACTTTCTTCATATTCTTGGTTATATTCTTCCTTTAAAGAATTGTATGCATCCATTACTTCTGTCTTATTTCTATATTTTGCTTGTTTTGAGCCATCAATAGCATTTAATATATCTGATATATGATACCCATAAATTGTTGCTTTCTTTATTTGTGTATCTCTATTATATGGGTCTTCTAAAGCTTTTTCATTTCCCTCTATTGCTGATGTAATAAATACATATATTGCAAATAATCCAATTAATGTTCTAATAACAATATATTGTACTTTGCTCTTTTGTCCTTTTTCTATTTTTACAAATTTTGATACAAATAAAATTATTAACACCAATATATCTATAAAGTAAAGTACTTGGTGTAGCTTTAATAGCATTGGTAATGTTGACATTATTTCTTCGCCATATTGAAGATTAGTTATTTGTAATACTGATAAAACATTACTTGAATAAGTATAGTAAATATTATCTGCAAACAAAATTATACTTATTATCGTATCTAATACTATTCCACCTATATTTCTTCCTTTTTTAGGTAATAAGAATAATATTCCAAATAATGATAAAATATATATTATACTACTTTGTATTGTTTTTATATCAATTCTTTCATTTATACATACTGTACTTTTATAGAATAATATAGTTTTTAATATTATAAAAATTGCAAGTATTATGATAAAGAAACTAGAATTTATAACCTTATTTAATATTTCTTTTGTTTTTTCTTTCACGTTTTTCTCCTTTTTTCGACAATTATCTTATTTAATATATCATACTTTTTTATAGTTTTCTAGTTATATTTTATTATTACAATATTTTGCTATTTCCTCTAAATCCAGTCCGACTAGGTACTCAGGTTGAATAATTAACATAATTATGGTATAATAAAATTTAACTATAAACTGTTGCATTGTGTCTTGTATCATAATTGATACTTTGCAACTAGATAAGAAAAGGAGAATGTTATGAAAAGCATCAAAAAAACAATTAGCACAAATATTAACCCTGGAACAACTAAGGCAAAACCTGCTTCTGTGCTTCCTAAAGTTACTTACAAACCCTCACCGCTTGAGCGGTTAAAAACTTGGTGTAAGGATCATTTTGGAACAGAAAAAGCACGGAAAGACACTGCAAAAGCAGTTGCTAAAAAGGTAGATTCTGCAATAAATAGCTTTTCCAGAGCACTGCGGTTTAACTTAATGTTAGCTTTAGTTGCAATGCTGGTTACAAAGTTTTGTCCAGAAATTGCAGATAAATGCCCAATAATATTTCAGTTCTTCGAAGGCATATTAATTTTCTACGAATTTCTTTTCAGAGCTGTCTTCACTGCACTCAAGGCATTTATTCAGCTTTTTACGCTGAACTTACCTGCTGCAGGAGATACGCTCTCAAATGTGTTCGCAGAAGCCGGAAGACTTCTTACTGAGTTATTCCAGTGGATTCAAACAATTACATTCTAATTTCTTTAATGCACTATTGCATTACTCGAAACACATCTCTTTTCAAATCTTTATCCCTCGCCACGCTGTGACGGGGGCATTTCTTTTGCTAAAGCAAATAAATAGGGATTTAAGGAACGTCCCCAAAATCCCTGCAAGAACGTGTCCCCAAATCCCTATAGGATGCCTCAAATCCCTATTCCACACTCTTTAAACTACTAATCATATCTATTTTCTTTAAAGCAAAATACGTAATTACATTTACTATAATTGTAAAAGCAACTGTAATTAAAATAGCATACAAATAACTTAATGGATGTATAACTTTTGCAAATCTAAGCATATTTATTTCACATGTACCAATTATAAAGTAATTTAAGAAATAGCCTCCAATTAGTCCTAGTGCAATTCCTATTATTGTTAATAATACTGTTTCTCTTGTTACATAAGTATATACTTCTTTATCATAAAAACCTAATACCTTAATTGTCGCAAGTTCTTTTTGTCTTTCACTAATATTTATATTAGATAAATTATATAATACTACAAATGCAAGCAATCCTGCAGAAACAATTAATATTACAACAACATAATTTAATGAGCTAATTGTATCATCCAAAGTTTTCTCTGCGTTTGAATTTAGCGAAACTGTAGATACCTTACCACCATCTAATAATTTTTTAGAAAGCTCTTCTTGTGCTTCTTCTGATAAATTCTCAGCTTTTACAAGTAATACATTTGTATTATATGTTTCTCCATATAAACTTTCGTACATATCTTTTGTCATATATATATAATGAGCAATATAATTTTCTGTTATATCAGAAACTTTAACTTCTTTGTTTTCTTCTGAAGTTCCTTCTAATGTTATCGTGTCTCCAACTTTTACATCTAATAGTTGTGCCAACTTATCTGTTAAAATTACTCCATCTGATGATAAATTAATTTCTTCTTTCTTATTATCTACATCATTTATTGTAATCACATTTTTTAACTCTTCTGCATTATTTGGAACTACTACTTGCAAGTCTTCTGAATATTCATTATGATTTGCAGTATCAGCTACCATATATGTTTCTACAACATTATTAACATTTTCAGTATTTTGTAATTCTGTAATAACACTTTGTCTTTCGTCATCAGTCAAACTACTCTTCATACTAACTTGAAAATCATATAAAAATACTTTTTCATATTGATTTGGTAATATAGTAGATATAGAATCTTTTATTCCAAATCCAGTTAATATTAATGAAGTACAACCAAAGATACCTATAATTGTCATTAAAAATCTCTTTTTATATCTAAATATATTTCTAATAGTAACTTTTTGTGAAAAGTTTAGTCTTTTCCATATAAATTTTACTCTCTCTAATAAAACTCTTTTTCCAAGCTTTGGAGCTTTTGGTCTTAATAGGTTTGCTGGCTTTTCTTTTAAATCTCTCGCTGCTGCATATATTGTAGCACCAACAATACAAATATATATAAGTGCTAAACCAGATGATGAATGTTCCGAATTAAGTCCTACTACAAATTCTGGAATTGTATACATCATACTATACATCATCCAAATAACTCTTGGTATTAATTGTAATCCTATAATTATTCCTATTACTCCACCAATTATACAAGCTAAGCTAGAATACAATATGTATTTAAACATTATTTGAGCTTTGTTATATCCTAAAGATTTTAATGTTCCTAGTTCTGTTCTATCTTCTTCTACCATTCTTGTCATTGAAGTTAATGACACCAATATTGCTATTGCAAAAAATACAATTGGGAATACAATACTTAAGCTATCTACACTTTGCGTGTCTTGTATAAAACTTACATATCCACTATTCTGATTTCTATCTAATATATACCATTCTGCACTTTCTATTTCATTAACCTTTTCTTTTGCATCAATTAATTCTGTTTCTGCATCTGCGATTTTGGTATTAAACTCTTCTTTTTGAGTAGTTAATTCTGCCTCTGCTGTTTGTATTTCTTGTTTTGAAGTTTCTAATTCAGCTTTTGCATTACTTAGCTGTGTTTCTGTCTTCTTTTTAGTACTTGCTAAAGTTTTTTCTTGTTTACTTACTTCTGCTTTTGCTGATTCAATTTTGGCTTGAGCATCACTTATTGTGTTATTTGCAGAATTTATCTGATTTTCTATTTCTGTAATTCCAGCTTGCAACTGTGCTTTATTTGTTTCTAATTCTTGTTTTTGAGTTTCTAAAGCTTGTTTTTTAGCTGCCAATGTAACTTTTTCTTCTTCGCTCAAATTACTATCATTTAATTTATTTACCACATCATTATATGCTTGTGTTACTTGTTCTAATGATTGATTTACCGTCTGTAATGTTGATGTTAACTCTGTTTTTTTAGTATTTGCCTCATCAATTTGAGTTTGAGCATTTTGTTTTTGTTCTTCTAGCGTTTTCTCATTTTTTTCTATTTCAGCTTTTGCACTTTGAATTTTCTTTTCTGCATTTGCAAATTCTTTATTGGCTGTTTCCTCATTAGTCTTTATCTCATTTTCACCATCTGTTATTTGCTTTTTGCCATCTTCTATTTTAGCCTCTGCATCAGCTATTTGTTTTTCTCCATCAGCTTTTTGAGTATTAAATTCGTTTTCTGCCTCTTGAATTTCTGCATTCGCATCATCTATAAGTTCATTATATCTTGCATTTTCTCGTTCTTCTTTAATTCCTTCTATTTTATCTTTTGTTTCTTCTACATAATTCTCGTATTTAGTAGAACTAGTTGTATATTTTTCTGCATCCTTTAAAGTTACGTATATCTCAGTATATACATCTGATTCTATATTATCTCTCGAAACATAAATAAAATTATTTATTGTTCCAGAACCTAAACTTGTTGTTCCTCTTTCTCTTGATATGTATAAAGGACTTTCTGCAGTTCCTACTATTTTTAAATTTAATTCTTTAAGGATCTCATTTTCCTCGTTTGCTTCTAATGTTATAGTATCACCAATTTTTTTATTTGCTGCATTTAGGAATGACTGTTCTACTAAACATTCATTAGCATTTTCAGGCATATTTCCTTCTATTAATCTTGGCTTGTTAACATCTTCTATTGTTAATATTTTTGATACTAATTCTTTGTTATTTACTTTTACTAAAATATCTTCCGAATATGTACCATAAACATTTTCTACATTCTCTATATTTTTTATAGCATCCATATCACTGTCTGTAAGACCTAATGTAGACATTATTTGTATATCATACACATTTTGTTCTTTATAATACTTGTCTATAGTATCTACCATGTCTGGAGATGTAGCTCTTAAACCTGCAAAAAAGCCTACTCCTAATAGTGCTATAAGCAAAATAGAAATAAATCTTTTATATGAGGTTTTTATTTCTTTAAAACTATTTTTAAGTAGTGCTTTTTTCATACTTCCACCTCCTTGTTACCATTCTATCTCCTCGATTGGTGTTGGATTCTCGTTTATTATCATATCTTCTGCAGTTCCATTTTTAAATTTTATAACTTTATCTGCCATTGGGGCTATTGCCCCATTATGAGTAATTATTATAACTGTCATATTTTCTTTTCTAGACATATCTTGTAATAATTTTAAAATTTGTTTACCTGTTTTATAATCTAATGCTCCTGTAGGTTCATCACATAGCAATAACTTTGGATTTTTAGCTATTGCTCTTGCAATAGCAACCCTTTGTTGTTCTCCTCCAGATAATTGTGAAGGAAAGTTATTTTTTCTTTCTGCTAAGCCTACCTTCTCCATTACTTGTTCTGGATTTAAAGATTTCTTACATATTTGTGTTGCAAGTTCTACATTTTCTATTGCTGTTAAATTTTGCACTAAATTATAGAATTGGAATACAAAACCTATATCTTCTCTTCTATATTTTATTAAGTCCCTATTTTTTAATCTGGAGATTTCTTTATTATCTACTATAACTCTTCCAGATGTAGCATTATCCATACCACCTAATATGTTTAATGCTGTAGTTTTGCCTGCTCCGCTTGGCCCTACTATTACTACTAATTCTCCCTTTTCTATGCTTAAATTTGCATTACTCAAGGCGTGTATTATAACTTCTCCCATTTTATAATCTTTACATACATTTTTAAATTCGATATATGACATAATAATCACTCCTTTGTTAAGTAATTATATAAAGCTTGACATCCTTTTAGTACTTCTTCATAAGTTTTGGTAAAGTTTCCTGTGTACCAAGGATCTGCTATATCTTTTTTCTCATTTGTAAAATCTAATAATTTATATATTTTATTTTCTGTATCTTTTCCTACAATTGCTTTTATTCTTACAATATTACTATTCTCCATACCAATTATATAATCATATTTATTATAATCTTCTTTTTTTAACTGTTTAGCTCTATGCTTTTGAAATGGTATATTATGTTCAAGTAATTTTTCTTTAGTGCCATAATGCATATCGTTTCCAATTTCTTCTGTACTAGTTGCAGCAGAAGAAATGTAGAAATTATCTTCCTTTCCATTTTTTGCTACTATGTCTTTAAAAACATACTCTGCCATTGGAGATCTACATATATTTCCAAGACATACAAACAGTATTTTTTGCATATTAAAGTCCTTCCCTTTCTCGGTTCGCTCGAAGGTACACATAAAAAATGAAAATAATTTTCTTTTAAACTATACCTTCTATATTTAAATTGTATCATACTTTTATGTCCATTTGGTAAATTTCACAAAATTTTCCAATATTACTTTTTTAATATATTTTTTTTACATTTTTGTAACAAAAATGTTGACAACTTTTAATATTTGCTCTATAATGAATTTATATTATGAAAAATACTAAAGATTTTTGACATAGATACTATAGATAAAAAGGGGAGAAATACGATGGAAAATTATAATAAAACTGATTGTTTAGCTTTAACAATCAGAAAAGAACATAGGTTAGTAGTTATTAACAAAGCAGTTAAGAAAACTATAACAATTTCTGTTAAAACAATCTTAGCAGCAATCTGTTTAACTTTGTTAAATGTCTTTGTTTAATTATATATTCAATACTGGGATTTTAGGGACGTTCCTAAAATCCCTATTTTTTGTAAAAATAATAATTGCATGCTACATTTATTTACAAGAACAAATGCATTTTAGCTATGTCATAAAAAATAAGTGCCTCTTTTTTTATTAAGAAGCACTTATTTTTAGTTTTCACTAGCATTTATAATTATTTGTTCATTTGCTACAATTATATTTAAAATATTTTTTCCTTCATCTGGTTTTAATCTTTTTTGATTATCTGTAAAATATTTCTTTATATCTTTATTTATATTATCTCCAATTTGTGCTAAAGACATTTCTTCTGCATTTTCTTGTTTTTCGGCTTTTTCTATTTCTTTATCTTTAATATTTATATCTACTTTTACTATTTCTTTATCATCAACTTTATAATATAAATTTACTGTTCCTGTTTCTAAATTTTCTAATTTATAATGAGCTCTTACTAATTGCATGTTTTTCATATCCAAATGCTCTATTACCTCATTATTTAAATCATTTAAAACTAAAATATCTGAAGATATTTTTTTATCTGAATTACTAATTCTTATTTCATTATTTGTTCGGCTACTATTTAAATTAGTAATAACAAAATATCCTGCTATTAATATAATAATTATGACAAAGAAAATTAATACTTTTCTTTTATCTATCTTTCTTGAACTTCTACTTCTTGTTTTTTGATGAGAACTAGATTTTTCTGATGTTTTATATCTCTTTGCCAAAATATTTCCCCCTTATTAAAAATCTTAGGTCATACGTTTTAAAGTTTTATTATATATAAAAGGTAGAAAGTAATTTCTACCTTTTATATAAATTATATTACTACTCTTCTACATATACTACTCTCATAACTTCTTGATAATTTCCTGATGCATCTTCATATGAATAGAATAATACATAACGTCCTACTCTACTTGTATCTACACCAGTTTTAATTGAAAATTCTTCTTCTCCATTAGGTCCATACCAATCAATTCTTGAAGGTTCTGTTAACTTCTTTGATGCATCACTATTATCTGTCATATTGGCACCTAATTCAATATATTGTTCACCTTTTTTTAATGTATTATATTTTTCTCCTTCTAAAGTTATTACAGGTTTTGTTTTATCTGTAACTGTTACTTTTACAACTGCTTCACGTGCTGTATTATTACCGTCGTCTGTATAAGAATATATTATTGCATATACTCCAGGTTGTTTTGTATCTACTGCTGGTACATCTTTATGATGTCCATCATTTTCATAATCTGGATAATAAACTATTCTAACTTTATAATCATGTGTTATATCAGCATTGTCTTCTATAATTGCTTTAGGAACATCATATACTTTTTGTGATCCTGCTTCTATTGTCTCATCTTTTCCATCTACCTTAATTATTGGAGTTGTAGTATCTTTTACAATTACAAATACATCATTATATGCTTCATTACCTGCTTCATCTCTCGTTACATATTGTAACTTATATTCAGTATCACTAGTTGATGGTCTTCCCATGTCTACATAAGTATTAACTAATTCTGGTTGTACTGTACCAGAATAATTATCATTACCTGTTACTGTTGGTAATAAATCTTTTGGAAATTCTGCATCTTTATCAGCTTCTACAGTTATATACCAAGCTGATGAACTAAAACCAGGAGCTGTTTTATCTAATATAAGTGAACTTCCATCTGTTGTTGTTGTATATTCAACTCCATCATTTCCTGCTAAATCTTTATATCCATTAACTACAATTTTAATTGGGCCTTCAGTCATATCATCAGTCATAACAAGTTCTCCAACATATTTTATATAGTCGTATTCTTTATTATTTTCATTTATAATTACTTTTGCATCTTTACCATTAATTGTTATTTTTGGTTCACCTGCTAATTCTGAATTTGGTATTGTTACATATACCCAAACTTTATCTCCTACTTTAGCATATTTTTCATTTTGTTGTGAATTATTTTGAATACGTACAAATGATGCTTTTGGAGCTGTTATATCATAATTAAATGTAAATGTTGCTTCATTTCCAGCTTCATCGCTTGCTGTTACAGCATTTTTTCCTTCTTTCAAATATTTTTGAAGTGTTTCATAAGAAATCTCTCCATTAGTAATAATTAATGTATCACCATTAATTTCATAAGAAGCTATTCCTACATTATCCTCAAATGTTAAGCCAATTTTACTATAATATCCTTCTGATCCTACTGAATCAGCTGTTGGTTTTATTGAAGGAGCAGTTTTATCAAAAATTACATAGTAATTATCATTACCTGTTGATGTAACTTCTGCACCTGTATTTCCTGCTAAATCTGTTAATCCTTTAACTGTTACTGGAATTTTTTCTCCTTCTACTAAGTCCATATCTTCTGTTAAATCAACATATACTACATATTTATTATATTGTGGTTCTTGTACTGGTACTTCAAATTCTTTTCCTCCAACTACTATTGTTGGATTTTTTGCTAATAATTCTGTTGTATTTACTGTTATTGCTATTCCTTTATTTTGTCCTGGATTTTGTGTTAATCCTGAATAATTTTGATTTCCTGTTGGATTATAGTAGTTTTGTACTCTTAATTCTCTTAATTCTGCTGGTGTTTTATCAAAAATTACATAGTAATTATCATTACCTGTTGATGTAACTTCTGCAC
>OHKU01000474.1_pt1 | contig 22044 bp, 18 predicted proteins | sample 1568911 | NCBI WGS metagenome assembly OHKU01 (sample SAMEA3879574, study PRJEB24766) | human gut metagenome | biome: human-associated habitat; feature: feces | place: USA | collected 1985/1987
AGTCATACCCGTATCTATTCCTTTACCACCGGCTTCGGCGAGGACGATCTGCACACGGCTATCGTCGATATAATGGTAAATAGTTCCGGCGGCATTGCTACCACCACCTACACAAGCGATAAGATAGTCGGGGCAGTCACGGCCTTCTTTCTCAATGAGTTGCTTTTTGATTTCCTCGCTGATGACGGATTGCAGGCGTGCCACCATGTCGGGATAAGGATGAGGACCGACTGTGGAACCGATGATGTAGTAGGTATCGGCAGGATGACAACACCAGTCGCGGATTGCCTCGTTGGTAGCATCTTTCAGCGTCATATTTCCGGAAGTGACGGGGATGACGGTTGCACCCAGCATCTTCATTTTTTCCACATTGACATGCTGGCGTTCTACATCCGTTTTTCCCATGTAGACGATGCATTCCATGTTCATCAGGGCACATACGGTGGCGGTAGCTACGCCATGTTGTCCGGCACCGGTTTCGGCGATGATGCGATGCTTGCCCATGCGGCGTGCCAGAAGAATCTGCCCGATGGTGTTGTTAATCTTGTGAGCTCCTGTGTGGTTCAGGTCTTCACGTTTGAGGTAGAGCTTGCAGCCATATTTTTCGGAAAGCCGGCGGGCATAGTAGAGTGGGGAAGGACGTCCTACGTAGTCACGCAGCAGTTGGTCGAACTCTTGCTTGAAATCTTCGCTTTGCAGTACGTTGAGATAGGTGTTCTGCAACTCTTCCACACACTTGTGGAGTATTTCGGGAATATATGCTCCACCGAATTCTCCGTAATAACCATCTTGATTTACTAAAAAACTCATAATCCTATTTTTTTATTTAATTGTTTACGATTTACTGTTTATCTCAAAACCGGATAAAAGAAAAGAGCCCTGTCGCAGGTTGCGACAGGGCTCTTTCTTAATCTATATTATGTTCACATATATACATACGAGCGCTGCTCCCTTACGACTGTCGGAGTTGTAACGGGCGCCACCACCAATATGTATTTATGAGCATTGTTTTCATTGTCTTTTTGTTTTAGCTGGGGGCAAATGTAAGCACTTTGTTTTAATTACCAAAGAATTTCTTGCTTTTTTTCTTTCAAAGAACATTTTTCTTATAAAGTTGTTCTATAAGAATATTTAGAACAACTATTATTCACAATAAAAAAGAAAGGATGAACTATGAAACGGAAACATTTAGTTGCCATTGGCGTATCGATTGCTATTCTCTTGTTACTTTATTGGCTGTTGGTGGCCGAAGATATGAACGCTTGGCTGACCGTTAATTGATTTTTCGTGACTTTCTTGTGGGGTTGTGCGGATAAAAATGTATCTTCGCAAAAAATCATAAGCTCATGAAAGGAATAAGTAACTCATTTTTGCGTACGATATGTGCGCTGGTAATCGGGCTGATATTGGTGATGTTTCCCAATGAGGCAGGTGATTACTTGGTTATAACCATTGGCGTTGTGTTTCTGATACCATCGCTCTTAAGTATTATCGGGTATTTTGCAATGACTGCGGAGGAAAGGCGGCGTCTTCCTATTGAAGGGATCGGCAGCCTGCGGTTTCTTTGCCGATTTGCTGACATTTGTATTAGGATTCATTCTTGTGTTGGGTGGTGTGCAGCAGATTGCATCGCTTTCCGCAGCCCGTCGCTGGATGCCGGTTCGTGTGGGGTTTTATATCATTCCGGTCCTTATTCTGATTGCAGGACTGATTGCGTTGTTCAATCCGACGGGAGTACGTTCCACGGCGTTTATCATTATTGGTATCACCAGCATAGTGTATGCAGTTTCCGAATTGATCAATTGGTTCACATTTACTCGCAAACGACCGAAGGCACCGGGTACGCCGGGAGCTTCTTCAAAGGCTGTAGACAATATTGAGGACGCGGAAATATTGGAAGATAAATGAAAATTTAGTTGACAAGGGAATGAGTTGACAAGGGGACAAGGGGCTACGCAGTGTTAGGCTACGCGGTGAAATGATAATTTATCGGGCTGAATTTTAAGCCTGAAAGGCTTGCATTATATAGCGTAGGGCATCGCCCTACGTAATGTGCATCCCCATTTCTAAGCCCTGAAAGGGCGATATAAAGGTTGATGCTTAATTGCGCCCTTTCAGGGCTTAAATTAAAGATATACATAATCACGTAGGGCGTTGCCCTACGCTATGTAATATCAGGCTTTCAGCCTGTCTTGGTCTCAGCTATTCCCACCGTTAAATTATCATTTATTTTAGCCATTGTTTTATCAGTTCCATCACCTCTTTCTTTTCTTTTTCGGGCAATGTGCTGATACGTGCCAGATGGCTGCCATTCGGTTGGATAAATACATGAATATTCTTCTTGTTCTTCAGCCAGGTGACGCCTGCGGCTGTCCATGGGTCGTTCTGACCGTAAATGAAGATCATCTTCGGATCCTGTTTCTTTAGAAACTTGGTTATTTTCTTACTTAAAGTTTTGTCGAAAGGCATATCTTTCAACTCTTCGGGAAGCATCAGACGGTGCAGATAGCCTTCACTGGACTGGATGGAGAGATACTGCTTGAACGGTTGGACGTCATAACCATAGTATCCCAATTCACGGGCAGCTTGTACGAAGAAAGAAGCATTGGGACTGTCGGCGGTGAAATATCCCGGTTCGCTGATGGCAAGCAGATGAGAGAAAATTTCATCATCAGAGGCTGTAGTAGCGGGTATGGAGCTGATAGGAGTACCCCACTGCCACAAAGCGAAAGAATATTCCAATACCGAGTAATCGTAAATTTCTTCAATCGGTGCACGGAATGAATAATTTTTTTCAGTACAATACTTTTCAAAACGGGGAAGTAAAGTTGCTTTCCGTTTCAATGCTTCCAATTGGAAATCTTCAATTATCTTGCGGTTTTCCGGTGTTGAAACTTTATGCAGGAAAGGCTCATGGCGTCCATCTTCTACTCCATAACAAAGCGGAGCTACGTAAGGAACGGAAATATCTACATCATCCGGATAGAAAGTGCGGTAAAGAAGGGTAGTCTGTCCTCCTTTGCTGATGCCGGTGGCGATCCATTTGCCCGGATAGATGTTTTTGAATGCGGTGGTGATGGCATGTAAGTCGTCTGCAGAGTTCTCGGCTGTCAGATATTGCCAGTCTTTGGGTTCAGGGGTAGACTCAAGGAAGTATCGGTATTCCACGAATATCATATTGGCATTGAGAAGTTTTGAAAGCTCTTCACGATATTGGGAACGGAGTGCGTAAGCGGCGCCATAGCCTTCGGTAACGATCACTGTGGGGCGATCGAAGCCGACATGAGAAACGATAACGCGTTGGCGAAAGCTGCCTTTCTCCGGATGGCGGTGATCCAGCGGCTGGGTAAAATAGGTTACGTATTTTTCTGAAAACTCAGAAGTTTCCAGTGGGCGGATTTCTTTAATGGCGGAAATCGCGCTGATTTTTTGCTCCAGAACGGTCTGTGCGAAAGAAGAGACTGATGCTGACAGCAAAGCAAACAGCAAGAGTGCTGCATAGCGAATGTGCATGTGCTTCATAATGAATTGTTTTTAATTTATCATCTGGTTTTGTAAATATTGACAAAGGTACGAAAAAGTGATATGCTGGAAAATAAATTACGATGATATTTTAGTTTTCAAAAAAAAGAGAGAGAACTACCTCCCGGCACCTCTCCCCCTGCAAACTTAAAACAACCAACAAAAGAAATAGAATGATTTATAAATCATAATCTCAAAACTTATCTTATAAACAAGAGTTCCCTGTATTTTGGCAGCGTCCACATCTGGTTGTCGACAATCAGTTCCAGCTTGTCGATATGATAACGGATCTCCTCCATTGCCGGTACGATGGTGTCGTGGTAGGCAATGGCTTTCTCGCGTTCACTTTCGATCTTGTTGGCCACTTTGCGGGCTTCGATCATGGCATCTACATGCTCTTTGATGAAGGCGGTGCGGTCGGCAATCTCTTCGATGAGTTCCAGGTTCTTGGCAGACAGTTTTGCAGCTTTGTCGCCGGGGAACAAGTCCTTCATCTTGTAAACGTTATCAATGAGATCCGTTTGATACTGCGTGGCTACCGGGATGATATGGTTCATGGCCAAATCACCTAATACACGAGCTTCAATTTGGATTTTCTTAGTGTAAGTTTCCCATTTCACTTCGTTGCGGGCTTCCAGTTCTTTCTGAGTCAGTACACCGGTATTTTCGAACATGCGGATACTTTCTGGCTTCAGATAGCTGTCGAAGATGAGAGGCACACTGGTTTCGCAATCCAGACCGCGTTTCTGGGCCTCTTCTTTCCATTCATCGCTGTAGCCGTTGCCATCAAAATGGATGGGCTTACAAATCTTGATGTATTTGCGGATAACCTCAAGGATAGCCGAAATCTTCGGTTCACCCCTTTCGATGAGCTCGTCTACATCTTTTTTGAATTCTACTAGTTGCTCGGCTACGGCGGCGTTCAGGGCAATCATGGCGCAGGCACAGTTTGCTTCCGAACCTACGGCGCGGAACTCAAAACGGTTTCCGGTGAAGGCGAACGGACTGGTGCGGTTACGGTCGGTATTGTCAATCAACAATTCCGGAATCTGCGGAATATCCAGTTTCATGCCTTGCTTGCCGCTAAGGCTTACGAGATCATCCTTTGTACTCTCTTCAATGTGTTCCAATACCTGTGACAACTGTTTGCCTAGGAAGCTGGAAATGATTGCGGGAGGCGCTTCGTTGGCACCCAGACGGTGTGCGTTGGTGGCGCTGGAAATAGCGGCCTTCAACAATCCATTGTGCTTGTAGACTGCCATCAGGGTGTTCACTACGAAAGTGATGAAACGCAGGTTCTCTTCGGGTAGTTTACCCGGTCCCATCAGTCCGATGCCTGTATCCGTACCCAACGACCAGTTGTTGTGCTTACCACTACCGTTGACACCCTTGAAAGGCTTTTCGTGCAGCAGTACTCGGAAGCCGTGGTTACGGGCTACTTTACGCATCAGTGCCATGATGAGCATGTTATGGTCTACAGCCAGGTTACATTCTTCGAAGATGGGAGCCAGTTCGAACTGGTTGGGGGCTACCTCATTATGACGCGTTTTGACGGGGATACCGAGCTTCAATGCTTCAATTTCCAATTCCTTCATGAAAGCTGCCACGCGGGTAGGGATGGCACCGAAATAATGGTCTTCCAACTGTTGATTCTTGGCACTGTCGTGTCCCATCAGCGTGCGGCCTGTCATCAGCAGGTCAGGACGGGCGGCATACAGACCTTCGTCGATCAGGAAATATTCCTGTTCCCAACCCAGGTAGGCAACTACCTTCTTCACTTCCGGATTGAAGTAACGGCATACGTCTACGGCAGCTTTGTCTACGGCACGTAGGGCTTTCAGCAACGGAGCTTTGTAGTCCAGTGACTCACCGGTGTATGCAATGAAAATGGTCGGGATGCAGAGCGTATCATCGACGATGAAAGCCGGAGAAGAGGGATCCCATGCGCTGTAACCGCGTGCCTCGAACGTATTGCGGATGCCACCGTTAGGGAAGCTGGATGCATCCGGTTCCTGCTGAACGAGCAGTTTGCCTGTGAATTCTTCCATTACACCGCCTTTGCCGTCATGCTCGATGAAAGCGTCATGCTTCTCGGCTGTACCTTCAGTCAACGGGTGGAACCAGTGGGTATAGTGGGTAACACCCATTTCGAGTGCCCATTTCTTCATACCGGCTGCCACTTCATCAGCAATGCTGCGATCCAGCGGAGCACCATTGTCGATCACGTCAATCAGTTTGGCATATACCTTACTCGGCAGATACCTGAACATCTTTTCCTTGTTGAACACATACTTGGCATAATATTCCGACGGACGTTCCGCAGGGGCTGCCACTGCAACGGGTTTCTTTTTAAACGCCGTTTCTACTACTCTGAATCTCAATTTAGACATACCTTGTAATTGTTGGTTTATAAAAACTATTTGTTAGAGTAAAAAAACTTTTTTCTTATCCGTTATAAGCTGATTCACCATGCTCGTAGATGTCGAGCCCTTCTTCTTCAACACGTTTGGAAACGCGGAGACCGTGTATCTTATCGAGTCCCTTGAAGATGATGAAACCCATGCCGGCTGCCCATGCACCTACTACGAGGGCGCCGAATACTTGTGCTCCGAGGAATCCCCAGCCTGCACCGTAAAAGAGTCCTTCGCTGGTAGACAAGAAACCAGTGAGAATGGTACCTGTGAAACCGCAGACCCCGTGTACGGAACTTGCGCCAACGGGATCGTCAATCTTCAGCACTTTATCGATGAACTCTACCGAGAATATCATCAGGATACCACAGATTGTACCGATGATGACAGCACCCAGCGGAGAAACCACATCACAGCCCGCCGTGATACCTACCAAACCTGCCAGGACGCCATTCAGAGTCAGGGATAAAGATGGTTTGCTGAATTTTAACCAACTGACCGCCAGTGCGAAGAAGCCTCCGGCACAAGCTGCAAGATTCGTGGTGAGGAAGACGTGTGAGATAGCCATTGCATCGTCCGTAGAGGCTGCTGCCAACTGTGAACCGGGGTTAAATCCGAACCAGCCGAACCATAAAATGAATACACCCAGTGCCGCTATGGTGAGGTTGTGTCCCGGAATAGCTCTGGACTTACCATCTTTACCGTATTTACCGATACGTGGGCCGAGGATGGCTGCGCCTACCAGCGCAATCCAGCCACCGACAGAGTGAACAATGGTGGAACCTGCGAAGTCGTGAAACGTGGTTCCGAACAGATTCATCATGAACGAACCTTCTTCGCCGTTCATCAACCAGCCGCCGCCCCAGGTCCAGTGACCGGAAATCGGATAGATCAGTACGCTGATGAAGATGGTGTAAATCAAATACATGGAGAATTTGGTACGTTCGGCCATGGCTCCTGATACGATAGTAGCTGCTGTGGCACAGAATACAGTTTGGAATACCAGAAAGCCTTCTGTTGGTAATCCTCCTCCATCATAGAACGAGAGGTTGAAGAAGTGGGGCATTCCCACGAAACCACCTACGCCGAACATCAGTCCGAAACCGATGAACCAATAGAGTAGGGAACCGAACATGAAGTCTACGAAGTTCTTCATCAGGATGTTGGCAGTGTTCTTAACCCGGGTGAAACCGGCTTCTACCAGTGCAAAGCCCGGTTGCATGAAAAATACCAGCATAGCGGCGAGTAACATCCATACAGTGTTGAGTCCGTTTACTAATTCTCCTACGGTGTCAGGGGCTGATGATTCTACAGTAGTATCTTCTAATGTAGCTATAACAGCGGTTGTTGTAGCTGATATACTATCCGTTGTTGCGGAAGTTTGTGCAAAAGTTTCTGTTGTTGTGCAGAGCGCCATAAGGACAGCAAGAGCTATCCACAGTCTGGCAATGCTGCGTTTACTATATTTATCCATAAAATCTTTTTGCTTTTAGTTGTACTTGTATTCTTAGTTTTGTTAAGTAGCTCTTACAGCTCTCTGGAAGATGCTCTTAACAGTTGCGGTTTGGTGCTGCCTGGACTATCTCTCCTGTTCGGCATTGTAGAGGGCGATGTCGCCACGTTCGGCGGTACGGATGCGGATAGCGTCTTCTATGGGGATGATGAAGATACGTCCGTCGCCGATTTCTCCGGTTTGTGCGGACTTGATGATGGCCTGCACGGTCTTTTCGGCATTCTTGTCGCGTACCACGATAGAGATCAGGATACGCTCGATGGAACTGGTGTCGTACATTACACCGCGGTAGATGCGTGCCTGACGGGATTTTCCTATCCCCCGGACGTCGTAGTAGGAGAACCATTCGATGTCCGCTTCGAGCAATGCGTCCTTTACATCCTCGAATTTTGTCTTGCGGATAATTGCTTCAATCTTTTTCATACCTTAATTAATTTACGATTTAACTTTTTCAGTTTACGAGTTGACAAGTGTCTTTCGGTGTGCCCGTTTTTTATCCTTGTCTCCTCGTTCCCTATTCTTAATCCTCTCTCAAAAACTGACTCCGAATACGAAGTATGCACCCTGCGTGTGTGGATTGAACGTCACTTGTGCAAAGGTGGGCAGCGAAAAAGAATTTGTGAATTTGATTTCTTTTTCTGCTTTCAGTGTGAGGTTGGTTACGTTAAACTTGTTGGCATACGCACCTTCCCATGGAGTAAGACCGACTTCTGCCGACCAGTCCAGGCCACCGAGTTTAAAAGGTGCGCTGATGCCTACATACGTGGAATAAGCTCTGTCACCGTTCTCCTTCGTATAATCATCTCCGGCAAAGTAAGTGTTCCAACTCAGTGCCAGCGGACCAAAATCATATCCCAGAGTGGCTTCGAAGATGTGTATCGTGCTATGTGCGCCATACTTGAAGTAATCTCCCGTATATCCGCCATCCTCTTTGTGATAGGAGAACCAGTAATCTGTAACGGATACGTTGAAACCGCCTGTATTGTAACCCAGTGTGAGGTCAATTTCCCTAGCATCTTCCTTGTCGATGCCTACCGAACCCCAGGCAGCCAGTGATAAACCTTTGTAGCTGACTCCCATGCTGGGTTGGATACTTACACCACCGCAGTCTGTTCCACGCCAGATGTAGTTGCTTACAAAATCTGCACCGACTGAGGCTTCCACTTTATCCTGTGCCTTTGCCGTGAAAGGCATTGTTGCTGATAATAGCGCGATGGCTATCATTCGGAATTTTACGCTTTTCATTTTCATACCTATTTTACCTTTTAAGTTTAGACAAATTGCGGATGATCAGTCCGGTGAAACTATAGTTTTATTTTAGTTGTTATCTTTTTCATTTTCATGCCAGCCATTTTCTGATCCGCCTCATGGCTTCCACACAATCCTCGTGATTCCCGAAAGCGGTCAGGCGGATGTAGCCTTCTCCGCTGGGGCCGAAACCTACACCGGGTGTTCCTACTACATTGGCTTCGTATAACATCTGTTCGAAGAAACGCCAGGAACCGATGCCATTCGGTGCTTTCAGCCAGATGTAAGGGGCATTCACGCCACCATACACTTTCAGTCCGGCTGCTTCCAGACCCTCTTTCATGGTTCGTGCGTTGTTCATATAGTAGTCGATGTTTTCCTTTATCTGCTGCTTGCCTGCCGGGGTGTAGATGGCTTCGGCAGCCCGTTGGGTGATGTAACTGGTACCATTAAATTTGGTACATTGACGGCGGTTCCAGAGACGGTTCAGTGGAATGCGTTCACCGGTCAGGGTGGCGGCTGTCAGCTCTTTCGGAACTACGGTGTATCCGCAACGGACTCCGGTGAATCCGGCTGTCTTCGAGAAGCTGCGGAACTCTATGGCACATTTCTTGGCACCTTTTATTTCGTAAATGGAGTGGGGAACGTCTTCTTCCTGTATAAATGCCTCATAAGCGGCATCGAACAGAATCAGAGTGTCGTTGGCAAGCGCGTAGTCCACCCATTTTTTCAGTTGCGACTTGGTCAGCGTTGTTCCCGTCGGATTGTTCGGGTAGCAGAGGTAGACGATGTCAATCCGCTTGTCCGGTATCTCGGGAACAAAGTTGTTTTCGGCGGTACAGGGCATGTAGGTCACGTTGCTCCATTTGCCGTCTTCTTCCAATACTCCGGCACGGCCACACATTACGTTGCTGTCTATATATACCGGGTAGATGGGGTCTGTCACTCCCACGCTGTTGTCGTGGCGGAGGATATCGCCTATGTTGCCCGTATCGCTTTTGGCTCCATCGTTTACGAATACTTCCGTAGGGCTAAAATGAATGCCTCTCGGAGCATAATCATGTTTGATGATCGCTTCAATCAAAAAGTCATATCCCTGCTCGGGACCGTATCCGTGGAAGGTACTGGCATTTGTCATCTCATCCACTGCCCTGTGCATCGCCTCGATGCAAGCCGGTGGCAGTGGCCGGGTAACGTCTCCGATACCCAGGCGGATGACCTCTTGTTTAGGGTGCGTTATCCTGAAAGTATTCACCTTTTTAGCTATGTCTGAAAATAAGTAACTTCCCGGTAGTTTCAAAAAATGTTCGTTTACTAATGCCATACTTTCTTGTTGTTTTAAGTGCGTTATTTAATTATGAATTATAAATTATGAGTTATGAATGGGTTGCGCTGTTGGGGGGCTATTCATAATTCATCATTTATAATTACTTCCCCGTCGAATACCCGGACTGCTCCTCCCGTCATCCATACATGATCCGTTTTTTCGTCCCATTCGATGGTAAGTGAGCCTCCATCCATGATGATGTCTGTTTTTCTTCCGGATTTTCCGGTCAGTGCGGCAGCTACTGCGGTGGCACAGGCTCCGGTTCCGCAAGCTTGGGTGATGCCCGAACCTCTTTCCCAAACTCTCATCCTGATTTTCCCATGCTCCAGCACCTGGGCAAACTCTACATTGATGCGGTCGGGAAACAACGGATGATTTTCCAGTTTCGGACCGATGCTTTCGAGGTTGATATCTTTAATATCTTCTACAAAGATTACCAGGTGAGGATTTCCCATTGATACGGTGGTTCCGGTGAATTTCTGTCCGTTGGCTTCAATGGGTTGTTCTTTCATATCGGCTGGACGTCCCATATCTACGGTTACGGTGTTCACTTTTCCGTCTTCTACATGGAGCTTCAGTATTTTGATGCCCGACAGGGTGTCGAGAGTAACGGCTGTTTGGGAAGTCAGGCCGTATTCATATAAGTATTTGCCGATGCAACGACTGGCGTTGCCGCACATTTTGGCTTCGGAACCATCCGCATTGAAGATGCGCATACTGAAATCTGCCTTGTTCGAACTGCCGATGAGTACCAGGCCGTCGCTTCCAATTCCTGTATGCGGGGCGCTCCATTCAACCGAAAGTTTTTCAGGGCTTTCGATGGGATATTTCAGGGTGTTTACATAAATGTAATCGTTGCCTGCTCCGTGCATCTTAGTGAATTTTATAACTCTTGTCATTTTGTACTCTGTTGGTGGATTAATCTTTCTTTTTGTTTTATCACGATGCAAAGGTACGACGTTTTGCTAAATTATTTGCAGAATACATATCTTATTTCTATTATATTTATTCATTCTTTTAATCGCTGCAAATATACGGTATTCAAGTTTCAAATTAAAAGTTTGAGGGGGCATATTTGTATAAATTGTTATTTATGGAATTATTTCCGCATATTCATTCTATGTAGGTAGTGGCGTAAATACGTGTTTTAAGTGGAAAAATGGAGTTTATGGGGTAAAAATAAAGATTTGTATATGACAGAATGAAATTGTTTTCTTCTTTTTGCTGACTAAATGATCTTTTGTATAATGCCGCACCTCAACAAGTCAAATGCCACACTTTAGCTTCTGCGATGCCATTCATTTGAGCCATCGAAGTGTGGCGTTTGAATTGTCGAGGTGTGGCATTAGGGAAGTTAAAGTGTGGCATTGGTACAGCTTGTAACTATTTCAATATCTCCTGCAATAATACTGGTTCGTTGGTGGTGATGAAATCCACTCCCTGGCTGATGAGCCATTCCATATCTTTGGCATCATTTACTGTCCAAGCATTAACCTTCATGCCAAGGTTGTGACATTCTTTGATCCACTCGGGATGTTTTTTGAAGACAGAGAAGTGGTAATCAGGACCGGCACAACCCATGTCTTTCAGTTCTTGCGGATTGAGGTCACCTTCCAGATAATATACGGGAGTACCTTTAGGAGCCAGGCGAATGAATTCTTTGGTCGCATGGCGTGAGAAAGTGATGTATTCGGTACGCTCTTCCAGTCCCATCTCCTTAATCATTTTCACAATTTGCTCTACGGCGAGCGTTTCCCGTTCGGGAGTCTTGTGCGCTTTGAGTTCCAGGATAAGGCGGGTTTTCAATCCTTTGGCCTTATCGAGATATTGCTGAAGGGTAGGGAGGCTCTCACCGTTGTCGAGGGTGATAGAGGTACATTCTTTCTCGGTGGATGTTTCCATGCGGACACCTTTGAATACACCATCGTGGTCTACGATAAGCTTGTTGTCGGCAGTGAGCCAGACATCGAACTCGGAGCCGTAGCAATGAATGGAGTCAGCTTTCACCAGGGCGGCAATACTATTCTGGGCAGAACCGTCGGTCTTCCAGAAACCACGGTGGGCAATGACTTGGGTGTTTTGGGCTTGCAGGATGCCGCATACGGCAAGAGACATAGCGGAGGCAAATAAAAGTTTTTTCAGTTTCATAGTTTCTTATTTATAATTCTGCCGCAAGGTACAAAATATGTCTGAAAAGTGATGTTTCATTTATGTTATTAATGCGAATCAGGAGATAAAGGTGTTATTTCCTTTACCTCCTATTACCTGCGTATACGGCGTCTGCGCCTGTGGTGACGTTTCTTCTGCTTATAAATGCTGATCCGTTTCCAGACAATCCACACAAACAGTATTCCGAAGACTGCAAAGATGAGAAGCACTATACCTGTATTCAGGTTATCGCCTTTCACGCGGCTCCACATTTCGAGAACAAGCTCTGTGCTGTCACCGAAATCACGGATCATGGCGCAACGCTCCACGACTTTACGGTCAGGGTATTGTATCGGGTTGATCTGAACGCTGTCTGCACCGGGACCGAAGAAATAACTGAGGTCGGAGAATTGTTCAAGAGTAGTGTCGATCTTTGCCTCCATAATCTCGGGCGTTGCTACGGCACTGACATAGCCGATGGCATCCATATTGCGCAGAGCAATATCCGGCTGGCAAAGATAATTGATGAAGTAGCTGGCGGCTTTTACGTTGCGGGCATACTTGGGGATGGCCCAGCCATCGTACCAGATGTTGCTGCCTTCACGGGGAACTACATAGTCCAGGTCCACGCCTACAGCTTCCGCTTCTTCAATGGCCCAGACGGCGTCGCCACTCCAGGTAAGGTTGAGCCATGCTTTGTTTTTGGTCATCATTTCTTTGCCGAAGTCGGCTTCCCATCCGGCAATGTTGGGTTTCAAGGCTTTCAGGTATTGCTCTGCAAGGGCAATGGCTTCAGGGGAATTGTCGTTCATCAGTTGCTCTACGGTGATGGTGCTGTCGGCAAGTTGCCGGGCATGGGCATAGATGATGGCAGTGCCGTAGGCATCGCGGTAACTGTCTTTCATCAGAATCTTACCACGGTTGACGGCATCCCAAAGGCATCCCCAAGAGCTGACTTCTTCAAGGGTCTTGAACTTCTTGTTATAGAGTATTCCGGCGGTACCCCACATGTAGGGAACGACGTAATCATTGGTGTGGCGACCGGGCTGGCTGATCTTCTCCAACTCTTTCTGAATATACGGGGAAATGTTGGGGATATAGTCCGGAGTCTTCCCAAAATTGCGGTTGATAGGGAGGAGGAGATCTTTCTTCAACATTCGTTCGATGATGTATTCCGATGGGCATACAAGGTCGAAATCTTCCTGCCCGCGCTCAATTTTGGTGAGCATGATTTCGTTGATATCGAATACCTGGTAGATGATGCGGATATCTTCGCCTGTCTGCTCTTTGTACCAGGCAGGGAATTCGGTGAGGACTTCTTCGTCAATGTAATCTGCCCAGTTGTAGACTTTCAGTACACGGCTGCGCTTCTCACCGGAGTTGCTACAAGAGGCGAGGAGAAGGATACAGAGGAAGAGGGATATGTATTTCTTCATTGTTGATGGAGTTTATTTGTGATAAAGTGATAAAGTGATAGGGTGATAAAGTACGCTATATAACGGAGTGACATCCCACTATCACTTTATCACTCTACCACCTTATCACACTTTATTCATACCCCGTCCGATATGAATTCATTCAACTCCTGATTCGCATTTTTTATAATTCTTTTGTACCTTTGACGCTTATTATTCAAAAAACGATTCAACATGATACAGTTATTTCACCGCATGATCTCTGCCACCCTCAGTATTTCTGAGAAACAAATCGGCCATACGCTCGATTTATTGGCGGACGGAGCTACTATTCCCTTCATCAGCCGTTACCGTAAAGAAGTTACCGGAGGATTGGATGAAGTGCAAATTGAAGCAATCAAAACCCAATATGAGAAGCTGAATGAGCTGGCTAAACGAAAAGAAACCATTGTCAACACTATCAACGAACAGGGAAAAATGACTCCTGAACTACAAAAGCGTATTGATGAAACTTGGGATAGTACCATTCTTGAAGATATTTACCTACCCTACAAACCCAAACGCCGTACGCGTGCAGAAGTAGCCCGCCAGAAAGGTCTGGAACCCTTGGCAACACTACTGATGTTGCAGCGGGAACCGAACCCGGAGAAGCGCGCAGAAACATACGTCAAAGGAGAAGTGAAAGATGCGGAAGATGCATTGAAAGGAGCACGGGATATCATTGCAGAACAGGTCAGTGAAGACGAACAGGCACGTAACACCGTACGCTTCGCCTTCTCCCGGCAAGCTGTCATCACGGCTAAAGTGGTGAAAGGAAAAGAGAGTGAAGCTGATAAATACCGGGATTACTTTGAATTCAGTAAACCCCTGAAAAAATGCACCTCACACCAATTGCTGGCTATTCGCCGTGCCGAAGCCGAAGGGCTATTGAAAGTCAGCATAAGCCCTGATGATGAAGAGTGTGTGGAACGTCTGGAACGCCGTTTCGTCCGCAGCAACAATGCTTGCGGAGAACAAGTGGCGGAAGCCGTACAGGATGCCTATAAGCGTTTACTGAAATCTTCTATCGAAACGGAATTTGCCGCACAAAGTAAAGAACAGGCGGACGAAGAAGCCATCCGGGTATTCGTTCAGAACCTGCGCCAATTATTACTGGCTTCTCCATTGGGACAAAAGCGGGTAATGGGCATCGATCCGGGATTCCGTACAGGTTGCAAAGTGGTATGCCTGGATGCGCAAGGCAATTTACTGCACAATGAGAATATCTACCCGCATGCTCCGGTATACAAAACCGCAGAAGCTGTGTCTAAAATACAAAAGATGATAGAAGCTTACCATATAGAAGCCATAGCGGTAGGAAACGGAACGGCAAGTCGTGAAACAGAAGAGTTTCTGAAACACCAGACCTTCAGGCAGGAAATTCAGGTATTTGTTGTAAGCGAGCAAGGGGCTTCCATTTACTCTGCATCCAAGATTGCGCGTGATGAATTTCCGGAATACGACGTCACAGTGCGCGGAGCTGTATCCATCGCCCGCCGACTGATGGACCCGTTGGCTGAATTGGTGAAAATAGACCCGAAATCCATCGGTGTAGGTCAATACCAGCATGACGTAGACCAGACGAAATTAAAGAAATCACTGGACTTGACCGTAGAAAGTTGCGTAAACCTGGTGGGAGTAAACCTAAATACGGCAAGCAGCCACCTGCTGACTTACATTTCGGGGTTAGGTCCTCAACTGGCACAGAACATAGTAAATTACCGTGCTGAAAATGGTGCATTCACATCGCGTAAACAACTGATGAAAGTGCCGCGCATGGGAGCCAAAGCTTTTGAGCAATGTGCCGGTTTCCTTCGTATTCCGCAATCCAAAAATCCTTTGGATAACACAGCCGTTCACCCGGAGAGCTATTGTATAGTAGAACAAATGGCCAAAGACTTGGGATGCAGCGTGGCAGAGCTTATTACCAGCAAGGAACTGCGCCTGAAAATCCAACCTGAAAAGTACCTCACCTCTACCGTGGGCATGCCTACTTTGAAGGATATTCTACAAGAATTGGACAAACCGGGACGTGACCCGCGAGGTCCGATCAAGATTTTTGAATTTGACAAGAATGTGCGTACAATCAATGACTTGCGTGAGGGTATGGAGCTTCCCGGCATTGTAGGTAATATAACCAACTTCGGCGCTTTCGTGGATATAGGCATTAAAGAAAACGGCCTGGTTCATCTTTCACAACTTGCCGACCGTTTTGTTTCGGATCCGAATGAGATTGTATCTATTCACCAGCATGTCCGGGTTCGGGTATTGAGTGTGGACACGGATCGCAAACGGATCGCTTTGAAGCTGATCAGCGATGCTTCCTAACATGCGGATTAAGAAAAGTGTATCCCATTGATTGCATTATCAATGGAAAAGTGTATATTTACTGCCGTATAAACATTAGAAAAGTGTAATATGCTATATCGTAAGATTGAAAGTTATATTGAAAGCTATCTGCAATCAGACTCCAACAGAGTGCTTATTGTGGATGGAGCAAGGCAGATAGGTAAATCATTTATTATTCGTCATGCCGGACAGAAACTCTATAAAAACTATATAGAGGTAAACATGGAGGAGGATAAATTGGGAGACAGAATCTTTGCGGACGCCAAAACCGTGAATGATTTCTACTTAGCACTGAGCGTGATAGCAGGCGACAGAATGAGAAATCGAGCCGATACACTTGTCTTTATTGATGAGATTCAGGCTTACGAGCACCTGCTCACCTTGCTAAAGTTCTTGAAAGAAGACAACCGGTTTACCTATATAGCAAGCGGTTCTCTACTGGGTGTAACATTGAGGAATACATCTTCCATTCCTTTAGGCAGTATCGAAATAAAGCACATGTATCCCATGGACTTTGAGGAATTTCTCATAGCCAATGGAGTCGGTGAATTAGCCATCTCCACTATGCGGATCCAGTTTCTGGAACGTCAGCCTTTGCCGGATTCTCTACATGCCAAAATGCTTGATTTATTTAAGAAGTATCTGATCGTAGGCGGCTTGCCCGATGCCGTGAAAACATTTGTTGAAGAAAAGAATGTGATGGCTATTCGTAAAATACAGGAAGATATTCTGACTCTTTACGGAGTAGATGCCTCAAAATACGAAAAAGAGCATGCCAAATTAAAGATACAACGTGTATATAACCTGATTCCATCCAATTTGGAGAACAAGAAAAAGCGCATGGTGGCGAAAGACATTGAGGGGAAAAAAGGTAAACGGATGGCAGATTATGAGGAAGAATTCGATTATCTTATCTCGACGGGGGTTGCTTTAGAAGTGAAAGCCATAAGTGTGCCCAGCTATCCGCTGGTAGAAAATTGCGGCAAGAATCTGCTCAAACTCTATTTAAACGATGTCGGATTGCTCACCGGTTTGTTCTTTAAGAACAATATACAAGCCATTATGCAAGACGTGCAAAGCATTAATTTAGGTTCGGTTTACGAAACTGTTGTGGCACAAGAATTGCGTGCACACGGCTTTAATCTGTATTACTATGATAATAAGAACAATGGCGAAGTGGATTATCTGATAGATGATGCAGATAACCTCAGTGTGATACCATTGGAAATCAAATCAGGCAAAGATTACACCGTTCATAGTGCACTTAATAAGTTGTTAAAAGTAGAAACATACAACATTCACCGGGCTTTCGTCCTGTCCAATGAGCAAAAGGTTTATCAGAAGAGCGAAATCACTTATATTCCCATTTATTACATCATGTTTTTTGAACCCGGCACTGCGGTAGTCGGCGAGTTCTAAACTTATCCTGCAATCTCAGAGTAATCACAATAGCAATAATCATCAACGCGGTGCACAGGATGGAGCCTTCGAAACCGAATGTACCGCCGTTGATGATATTCTCTTCCGATAATTCTAAAGACAATAAAGTACCGCCCAATCTTCCTCCACTTACTTCGAAACCGAGAATCGGACCTTGCAGCCAATTCCAGAAAAGATGAAGAGCGATGGCAAACCATAAATTACGCGTATATATATAGGTAGAACCTATTAAAATTCCCGCCAACAATATATTCAGAAAAGCAATCAGAGAAAAGTTGGGATTAAAAATATGCATCAGGGAAAACAATGCAGAAGAAAGAAACAATGCCACAAAGCGATTGGCACCTGCAGTCAGTAAATGCCCCAGAACAAAACCACGAAAAGCAATCTCTTCTGTAAGGGCAACCAGCAACATTAATATCCAGGATAACAGCAATTCGTACGCGCTAAAGTGCACGGCAGCAATTTCAACCTCTCCTATCGCATATAATATTCCAAATCCGACAGCATAGATTGCCAGGGCAACGAATGTACCCCAGAAGATGTCTTTAGTACGCCCTTCCAGGGATAATCCCAAATCCGCAATCGGAAGGTGATCCCAATTCTTCAGCAGAGTCCAAGCCGCCAAAAAACTCCCGGCCAGAAAAGTACTCTGCATCACAACTTCTTCCAAAATTCCACTTATCTTAAAAAAAGAGATCGGTTTTATGCAAACAGCTGCCAACATTCCGGTAAATCCCAGCATCAAAAGTATATAAACGATAATCTTTGCTGCAACAACCAGATAAGTGACGAGTTTTGACGGTTCCTTTACAGTATTTGCATCTTCATTCATTGATTCCATATCCTCCGTTTCTTTATGTTAATACCCCGGCAAAAATACCTATAAAATTAAAAATAGAAAGCTATTTGCTGTAAAAACCGTATATTTGTCTAAACATATATGTAACAGCCATGAAGATAAAACGAATATTCGCCACTATAATGCTGGCTGCATGTACTTATGTAGCAGTTGCACAAAATACAGGCAACCCAGCCAATAACAAAACATTTTTCGTTGCCAAACCCGGTACTTTAGTATCCATGCTCACAGAAGATGAAGCCAACAGCATCACTCATCTTACATTGACCGGAAAACTGAACGCTATTGATTTCAAACATCTGCGGGATGAATTCAAAAATTTGCAGGTACTGGATATCTCCAATGCGTCAATCAGTACTTATGCCGGGAAAAGCGGCACTTTTCCTGACCGTTTCTATATATATCCACCAAATTGTGTACCTGCTTATGCATTCTGCCAGCAAACCAATGACAGTACCTTTACCGGAAAATCAACGCTCCGGAAAATTATTCTTTCAGAGAAAATCAAGAACATAGAAGATGCTGCATTCAAGGGGTGTACGAATCTGCAAGTATGCCAATTACGAAAAAAGACTGCTCCCAATCTGATGTCTGAAGCTTTGGCAGATAGTATTACGGCCATTTTTGTACCTCTGGGTAGCAGTGACTCTTACCGTGGCAAGAAACATTGGGATACCTTTGCCGTGATAGAAGGCGAACCTGTAGAAGTATCTGTACAGATAGGGTTGATGGGAAGCCTTGCCAGTGAATTGGTAGAAGCCGGTTTGCAGCCTAAGGATGTAAACTTCCTGACTGTGGAAGGCAAACTGGATGAAGCTGATTTTATCCTGATCCGGGATTATATGCCTAATCTCGTTGCTGCAGATCTTAGTAAATGTAGCGCCACAGCTATTCCCGAATATACATTCACCCAGAAGAAATACTTACTGCGTATTCAGCTTCCCAAAGGTTTGAAAAGTATCGGTCAACGTGCTTTCAGCGGCTGCGGACGTTTATGTGGTACATTGGAATTACCTGCCGGAGTGACGGCTATTGAATACGGCGCATTTATGGGATGTGATAACCTACGTTATGTAGTAGCTACAGGGAACAAGATTACGACTTTAGGAGACAACCTGTTTGGAGAAGGAAAGAACAAATTGATTTATAAGTAAGTATGGTGAAAGTGAATGGGGAAAAGATATGATAGGACTATTATACAATTCTGCCCCAAGTTGGGGCAGAGTCACGGTGTTCAGCATGAAAGCAGGTCGTAGCTTTAAAGGCTCTGCAAACTTACATGATAGGTTTTACGATTTCTATTTTAAGTCCCAGTGCATCAATAATACGAAAAAACAAACCAACCCCCGGCTCTATAACTCCTTTTTCTATTCTTGATATATAGGTCTTATTAGTTCCTACTTTTTCAGCCAGTTCGGATTGTGTCATTTTTTCTTGCTTTCGTGCATCACTAATTATTTGCCCTACACAGTAAGAATATGCTTCTTTGCGAAACTCTTCTCTTTCAGGTGAACCAACTTTGCCATATAATTTATCTAATACGGCATCCATACTTCCAATCTTAGGGTTTGCTTGCATAATATTCATTTTTAAGTTTTAATGCTTTTTCAATTTCGTTATCAGGCGTTTTCTGTGTCTTTTTCTGAAATCCATTGAACAACATAACTATATTGCCATCATCAAAAATGAAGAAAGCCCGATAAATATTTCCATTATGGCTTGCTCTCAACTCGTAAACACCTTCACGAATTAACTTCACGAAGTTTTTATTAAGCCGTTCTTGTGTTTTAAGCATATCGAGCACATAAGAGACTTTTTTCCTTGCACCGTCATCTAATGACTCAAAGAAATCTATGAAGTAATTCTCATAGTATAATATTTTCTCATGATGCAAATATAGACAAAGTTTACATATATAACAACTGTTTTAGTCTTTTTTCTCAATCCCTATAAGAAGGACTAATCACTTAAAAAAATATCGCCTTACAATAACTGAATATTGTAAGGCGATATTTTTATTCAAAGAGCAGATATTTACTGTGCGTACATCTTAGCTCTCAGCTCCTTGATATGATCCGAAGTAATATATTCATCATATTCCATCATCTTATCAATAATACCGTTCGGAGTCAGTTCGATGATACGGTTGGCAACCGTTTGGATAAACTCATGGTCATGTGAGGAGAACAGGATATTACCTCTATAAGTTTTCAGGTTATTATTGAATGCCTGGATAGATTCCAAGTCAAGGTGATTGGTAGGAGTATCCAGAATCAGACAGTTGGCATTGCGCAACTGCATACGGGCAATCATACAACGCATCTTTTCACCTCCCGATAACACACTTGCTTTTTTCAATACCTCTTCACCGGAGAACAGCATACGTCCCAGGAAGCTCTTCATATACACTTCATTACCCTCGCCAAACTGGCTCAACCAGTCCACCAAGTTCAGGTCCGTATTGAAATATTTAGTATTATCCAACGGCAGGTATGCAGTAGTAATAGTGACGCCCCAGTTGAAAGTTCCGGCATCCGGTTTCGCTTCTTCATTGATAATTTCGAAGAATGAAGTCATGGCACGGGGATCACGGGAAAGGAATACAATCTTGTCTCCCTTCTCAACGTTGAAATTAACATCACGGAAAAGTATTGTACCATCTTCCAGTGTCTTAGTCAGTCCGGAAACCTCCAGTATCTGATTACCCGGTTCACGCTCGGGAGTAAAGATAATACCCGGATATTTACGTGAAGAAGGTTTGATTTCTTCTACATTCAGTTTTTCCAACATCTTCTTACGGCTGGTAGTCTGCTTGCTCTTTGCCACATTGGCACTAAAGCGGCGGATAAACTCTTCCAGTTCTTTCTTCTTCTCCTCTGCCTTAGCCTTCTGGTTCTGTTGCTGACGCAAAGCCAACTGACTTGATTCATACCAGAAACTATAGTTACCGGCAAAGAGATTGATCTTACCATAATCGATATCGACCGTATGCGTACAAACAGAATCGAGGAAGTGACGGTCGTGACTTACAACCAACACCGTATGTTCAAAGTTAGCCAAATAATCTTCCAGCCACATCACTGTCTCCATATCGAGGTCATTGGTAGGCTCATCCAGCAACAAGTTATCCGGATTACCGAACAAAGCCTGCGCCAGCATCACACGCACCTTCTCCTTAATACCCAGGCCACTCAGCAAAGCGGCAGCATCACTTTCCGCATTCCAACCATCCAGTTCCGCAAATTTCTCTTCCAATTCAGAAACTTTCAAGCCATCTTCATCCGTGAAATCTTCTTTGGCATAAAGCACTTCACGTTGCTTCATGATATCCCACAAAACGGTATGCCCCATCATTACGGTATCCATTACCGTAAGCGCATCCCATTTGAAGTGGTCCTGACTTAAAACGGAGAGGCGTTCGCCCGGACCCAACATAATAGAACCGGTTGTAGGATCCAAGTCACCGGATATGGCACGCAGGAAAGTAGATTTTCCGGCACCGTTAGCACCGATAATACCATAACAGTTACCACTTGTAAACTTCAGGTTTACATCATTAAACAACACCCTTTTTCCAAACTGTACGGAAACGTTCGAGACTGTAATCATTGATCTATTTTCTTATTTAGCGATTTACAATTTATTACCTAATACCTATTACTCTGTATTTTGCGGGTGCAAAGATAGACATTTTTCTATGAATACTCGTAGAAATGCGCTGTCAATCTGACATAAAAGTATTACCTTTGCAGCGTTTTCGGCAAAAATAT